>ERZ1673697.495-NODE-495-length-61148-cov-7.474653_pt1 | contig 61148 bp, 67 predicted proteins | sample MGYA00580227_ERZ1673697 | MGnify/ENA primary metagenome ERZ1673697 (study PRJEB41218, sample SAMN15661759) | gut metagenome | host: Homo sapiens | place: Canada: London | collected 2015-08-20/2019-03-30 | study: EMG produced TPA metagenomics assembly of... | reverse complement strand
AATGAATGTACCGACGATTTCAGAATAGGCGTACCGTTCGAGCAGAATTTGCATCATGTTTTAGGCCACAAATACAAACAATATCTTTTTTTTGACTCTTTTATCAGACTACTTAATCCAAACTCAATATATCCGGCAATTCTTTAATCTGACATTTCAGCAAATAATAAAGTATCCCACCATAACCGTTCATCAATCCCGGATTTATCTTTTCCTGCGGCAGCAGCCGGATTTCCTCATCCAGCCATAATGTTTCTTTTTCCGTTTTGCCCAGCATCCAAAGATTACCGCAGATTCCATGACACAAACTCCAACTGTCACGCCGCCAACAGGCTTTTAGTTTCATCTGTGCCCGCCGGATATCTTTTTCAAACCGTTCTTTCCATCTGTTGTCTTCCACATTTTCAAGACACTTTAATCTTGAAAGGAGAATTCCTCCGGCACCATGACACCAGGCCACAGGGCCAATATCATCCCCGATATCTTCTCCTTTCCGGACATCCATCCAGTTATTTTTTTCTTCGTCATAGAGATATTCCTCATACTGCCAGATTTCTTCAGCAAGCCGCTCATATTTTCTATTCCCTGTTATTTTCCATAATGAAATTACAGGCATCATAATTCCGGCATTGCCATGGGCCATCCCCGACATCGGCGCTATCCCCGCTTTCACAGTCCATCCGATACCTTTCTCCTGTTTTTCTGCGGCCTTTTTGAGGATGTCCACCGCTTTTTCTGCCAAAGTGACATAGTCCCAGTCTCCTGTTATTTCATATAACTTCAGCATAACCTGAGCCGCTCCGGCATTTCCGGAAAGAAGATCATAATTTGTATCTTCCTCTAATAAATTTTCTACAATCTGCATATGCCTTTTCGCATATTCAAGATAAATACATTCTCTACTTAATTCATATAACACCAGATATGTATACACGATGGAACTCTCCCCCGTATAGGCCCCTGTAACTTTTGACAGAAGATTGTCTAATGCATTTACACCTTCATCCGTATATTTAAAAAGCCTGTGGGTAAGCACATGACAGATTCTTTCAATTTCTTCATCCGGCCCCGCCTGTTTTAAAGCGGACATTACCACTAACATTCCGGCAAGACCATCATATAAATACACATTCATAAAATGTATGCTCCATGTCAGACGTTCATGAAAATTAATAGCCAGTGAATACCAGCCGACCTCTGTCTTCTCACCATTCCATACCGCATATTCCAGCAGCCGCTCTTTTATTGCCGATATACGCAGCCTTACTTCTTTATTATCAAAACGTTTTCTGAACCTGTCTTTTTCGGCCATATAAACTTTGTTTAAATACCGCTCTGTCTTATCCGACATTAAGTCGAAGGACGTTTCGATAAATTCACATTGCCGTTTCATGTCAGACTTATCAAGTCTGTCTAACCGCTGAAACAGAATATCCATCGTTGTTTCCTCAAAATAACCTTTAATTTCTTTGCCATCATCGGTAAAGAGACTTCTGGAATTTAAAGCATAATAAAAAAATGGGATATCGCCCCTCGCAAGACTTTCCATTTCATTTTCTACGATTTCCCTATCGCTGTACCTCCTGCCTTCCCACAATAAATCAAAAAATTTTCTGCGATTTTCCTCTTTTACCAATAAACTCGGATGCCAGGAACTTGAAAGCATCATGCTGTACCTTTGCGTATCAAGTACCAGATACCTGCTTTTTGTCTTCTGTAGTTTTTTAATCAAATGATAAAATTCTTCCCTGTAATCTATTGCTGCCTCGTAAGCGTCTGTAAAACCTTTTAAGAATGGTATCTTGTATAAAAACGGTGCATAAAATTCCCCATTAAGCATTGCCTGATTTTGCGTCTTTCCAGAAACCGGATATTCATACGCCACCCGCATATTTGAGGTTCCCGCCTCTATAATCCTCGGTACTTTAAATGGATACTGCTGACCTTTGCCTCCGTTCATCCCGCTGATATCCACGCCTTTTCCCTCATTATTCCAATAGTAAAAAGGCAATAGCCCCGTATACAAAACAGACTGGGATAATAAATAACCGATTTCCTCATTTGCTGTTTTTCGGTTCCGGTTATATCGAATATTCACCAGAGTTTCCAAGTCAATAACAACCGGATACTCACCCGAAGCAATAATATTTTCATAGTGCAGATCCTTCGTTCCTATCACGTAAAATAAAAACAACTGTACACCCAGACGCATATAATAATTTTCTAATTGATTCTCTGTTTCACATTGCTTAAACGCCACAATGGAACTCCAGCTATGCTCTGGATAGGATAAAAATGGATAAGTCATTTGCCAAATTCCCGTCTTTTCACCCAACCACTGTAACATCCGGCTGCATACCTGTTCATTTTCCATCGAATGTGGTTTAAACAAAATGTCACATCCATTATTCAATCCAACCTTTAATACCTGTTTTCCCCGATGATGCACATCTGAAAAATTTCCTGAAATTTCTGAAATTTTTTCGGCCTTCGGACATAACTTCCCGCAAATATCCTCCCTATCTTTAACAAACCATTCGATAACTTCCGTGTAATATGAAACAGCATTCTCAACAGTCTCACGGATTTTACACCGTAATACCGGAAACTGCTGAAATACCTTCTTCTGAAAATTTTCATTCTTTATAATCTTCCGGCAAAAGAATGTATATTCCGCCTCCGGACTGCCGCCCTCCAGCATCCCATTCTGCTTATATCCATGCATCACAGCAATCAATGTCCTTATGCCTATGGATTGAAGCCGCCCTGCCAAATATTCCGAAAAGTCGGAATAAACGCTGTCTTCAACGTACACTGACCAATCTGCCATACGCTTCTCCAGCGCCCTGACAGCGTCTTTTAAAATATCCTCATAAAACTCTTTAAATACAATTTCTTCCATCTCTATTTCCCCATTTTACAATCAAATCGTTCTCCATACTTAACGAGGGCAGAGTGTTTTCACACTCTGCCCCCCGGTCCTTGTAACTAACAGCAATAAATTGTAAGAAATGAATTGCAAATCACGGTGGTTGTCGCTGCTACTTCAATATTAGACTCATCTTGTGCCATCTTTTTTATTTCTTCAATTTCCTTCAAAAGATTTCCGGCATACTCAAAATTCTTTTCGCATAACATGTTTCTCTCCTCCTCTGTTTAATAATTATATACATCATCTTCGTGTCTAAAAAAATGATATATTGACTTTGAAAGTTTTATTTTCTATCTGAAATGCAACCGTTCCATCGTACTTATCTACAATGCGCCTTATACTTTTTATCCCATACCCATGCAGTTCCCTATCCCCTTTTTCAGTTAAAAACTGACCATGTTTCATCACCGGCATCTTATCAATACTGTTTGCCACTTCAATAAAAAACATATGCTGCTGCTTTTGCATATAAACAGATATCCACCGCTCGCCATGCTCCATCCGTTCACAGGCTTCAATGGCATTGTCCAGTACATTTCCCATCAAGGCACATAAATCTGTATCTTCCAATGGAAGCTTAAACATCGCCGATGTTTGAATCTCAAATAAAATATTCCCATGTTCGGCTTCTGCCTTTTTCTCATTTAATAAAAAATCCAGAATCCGGTTTCCTGTCCACGGCACACAGCCTCTTTCGGAGAACGAGCCCTCAACAGCCGCCAGATATTCCCCCAGTTTTTCATATTCCTGATGTTCTTCATATTCCCGCAATACGTTAAAATGATGTTTGATATCATGAACCATCTGTCGATTCTTCTCTATCACACTTAATAAATCCTGATAGTTCCTGCTTAACATTTCCTCCCGGACAATCAACAATTGATTTTCCTTTTTCAGCATTAAACTTTTCATAAAAATGCTTCCGCCAAAAATCATGACAATCATCGCCAGTAAAATCGAAACACTGCCTTCCATGCCATTCATCGGTCGTTCCCCAAGAGTCATTTCAACCATTATCATCTGATACCTTGCTAATATCCAGCAAACCACGATAAAAAACAGAAAAAAACTTCGCTTATATTCTGCAATATAAATCTTAAATCTACTGTCCCGTCGTTTTACGCCCAAGAAACCTATAAAAACAATCATTCGTGTACACAAAAATATTACTATCTTCCAAAAGGACGTTCCTCTATATACCACTCCTGCAAATTCTGCCTCTAAAAATATCATGCTTAAAAATGCAAAGAAATAATCTAAAAATGCTGTGAAAGCATAAAACAAGCCGACAATACTTAAAATTAAAGTATAATTTTTTCTGACAATGCACCCAATACACAGACTTGTTACAATAACACAAAAGGCAAACATTGAACTTGAAAAAAAGACATAATCACGATTGAAGGCCAGCATCGCCCCCAATACAACGATATTCACACCACCGATAATTTTTTCTTTCGGACACAAATATTCCTTTTCAATTATCAGATAATAAAATAATTGATAGCAGAGCCATACTTCAAAAATTGATACAGCAAATAAAATCCCCTGTAATACTGCCTCATACATCATTATTTTCCTATCCTTCCATTCATTCTCTCTTGAACTTCCATAAAACGCGCCCGGCTCACAACCACCTGTTCATTATTCTGAAGATAAATGGTTGTTCCATGCATACGGACAACATACCGCATATTTACGATATAGCCCCGCTCAATCATCAAAAAAGCTTCGTCATCCAGCTCGTGAAGAAGCCGATCCAGAGAAATCCGTTCACGGCAGGTATCATTCAGCATCACATATTCCACATATTTGGAACCCTTAATCTTTTTAATATAGACAATCTCATTATGATAAATCTTTTTTATATCATTGACTGAACTTACAATGCGATATTTCTTCCGCTCTCTTTCTATCTTTTCTGTCAAACGAAACAGCACCGGCGGAATCCGCTCCGCCATCTGAGCCTTCAAAATATACTGGTAGGCATCGATCAGATAACTGTCCACAGCATAACTGGAATAAGACGTCAGAAAAATCAGATACATCCGCGGGTACTTTTCCCGGATAATTGTCCCAAACTGAATACCGTCCATCCCGGTCATCTGGATATCTGAAAACACAATATCATATATGTGTCCCTGTTCCACCCGCTTCAAAAACAGTTCCGCTCCCTGAAACATGTCTGTTTCTACTTTCCCTGCAATCTCTGTAACACCCTCAATACATGATTTTACCCGTTCCAACACGACTTTCTCATCATCGACAATCGCTATTTTTATCATTCGTATGCCCCTCCCAAACGAATACATAATATTTATTTTTATTTATATCATAAAGTACTGCTTCATCTTTTCGAATAGATAGTCTAAAAGTATGTTCCCACAGCTTTTTTTCAGCATCCTCTTCCAATACTTTCCCACAGTGATAAACATAATTTCCTTCCATGTTCCCAGACACTTTATTAAGAATATCTGCCACCGCTTCTGAAATTTTCATAGAATGTAACACTGGATTCCACCGTCCCAATATACCGGTCACATTTGTTTTATTCAGCAAAACTCTGCGATACTGCCACTTCTTTTTTTGAAACATATCTTCCACATTCATATGTAGATATTCCAATATTTTCTGAAATTCTTCTTTTCCGTCTTCGTATGAAAAACCGAGCTCCAGATAGGCATATATATTCCAGACTGCCTTTTTTAAATAAGCAATTTCTCCAAAAAACTCATATTTTTCCCGTAACCATACAATACTCTTTATCAGAGCATCTTTGCTATATATTCCCAAACTTTCGACATTAGAGACCGCAATCTTTATCGCTGCAATCTCAACCGTGTCATAAAACATTTTTTCACCTGCCATTTTTCTGAAATGCACTGCAAATTCACTTTGAGTAAACCAATTGCTTATTCGTAAATTCACATTTATAGCTACAATTGTTACAATATGTCATAAAGGAGGGAATAACATCATGAAAATTGGCGAAAGAATCCGATATCTACGTGAATCAAAAGATATAACTCAAGCTGAATTGGCTCAATTAATTCATATCTCTCCCAGCTTTATGAATCGTCTGGAGAAAGGCTCTTCAACGCCTTCCCTGGAATATATCTGCAGTATTGCTGATGCTCTGAATGTCACACCACAGGATATTCTGTGCGATTTATTTGTATATAATAATGATATCTCAACATCTGAGAAAATTAAGATTCTTGTCCAGAAATTTCCACCCCAAAAACAATTACTCATTCTGAACTTACTGGAATACTTGTCATCCCACATAGATGAATTATAACACACTTTTTACTTCTTTCACCAAAAAGGCCATGAATCATTTTATTTTAGGCCACGAATGGTTTTTCTATATATTCTTCTTCTCCCAAACGACATAAAAACAGCACGGATTTCTCCGTGCCGTATATCCAATCTTTATTCTCTCAAATACTCCCCATAAACCTTCAACGCATCCAGCACATGGTAAGGTTCCGTATAGGCAGTTCCTTCCGCCCCGGCAGTCACCAGAAGATATTCCTTCCCATCCACCCGGGCCAGGCTCGCCAGACACAGTCCGGCCTCATCCGTATATCCGGTTTTTCCGCCGAGAATCGCACCGCCGGAAAATTCCCCTTCTCCGAGATAATTATACAGGGTACTCTGCATGACAAAACCTTCTGAGCGTATATCCGAGGCCTGCGTCGTGTAAATACTGCTCGTAAATATTTCCCGAAACTGTGGATTCTCCAGTGCATATTGGAGAAGTAACGCCATATCTGCTGCCGTCGTGTAATGATTTCCGGAATGCAGCCCCGTACTGTTTTTAAAATGGGTATCTTTCATGCCAAGCTCCGCCGCTTTTTCATTCATTTTCTCAACAAAAGCTTCTTCCGAGCCATCCATCCATTCCGCCACGGCCACACAGGCTTCGGCGCCGGACGGCAGCAGCATCCCATAAAGAAGGTCTCTGACAGACACCCTTTCTCCCGGCCAGAATCCGGCCATTGAAGCCCCTGCATTATACAGACCGGCAAACAAATTCTCCGGCATGGTGAAACTTTCGTCCAGATTCTCTGCCCGTTCTATCACCAGAAGCGCTGTCATTATTTTTGTCATCGATGCCGGATATATCCGTTTCCGGCTTCGGTACTCTCCCATAATTTTTCCGGTATCCAGATCTACAAGCATGGCGTTCCTGCTGTTTAAATGGCTTAAATCAACGGGCAGCCCGCCGCTGCCTTCAAAATACCTCAAATTTTCCGGCGCCGCTCCACCGGATATCTTCAAAGCCTTTTCTCCCAGCGGTCTAAAAAAACTGAGCATAAAATACAATATACATCCCCAGACGATCAAAACCATCAAAATCGTCCACCGCCGATGCACTTTTCTCCTTCGTCCTGTAGTCATCATTTCTTCATTCCCCTTTCCAAAATCGTTGGTATCCAACAAAAAATCTTTATCCTGTTCAATAATTATTGTACAGAATAAAGATCCTTTATATTTTAATATCTGATAATGAAATTCCTAAGAAATGATTAATATTTCCCTGTTTTTACAATCCTTCAGGCAGTATCACACAAAATGTGGTCACTTCATTTTCACTTTCTGCCGTAATTGTTCCGCCGTGAAGCGTTACGATTTCCTTCGCAATGGCCAGTCCCAGACCCGCCCCGCCGGTATGGGTTGCCCGGGCTTCATCCATGCGGAAAAATTTTTCAAAAAGAAATTCCAGTTTTTCCCTGGCAATCGTCTTTCCACGGTTTCGGAAGGTGATTTTCAGTCCGTCTTCCACCTTTTCGGCGCCAATTTCAATTTCTGTATTTTCATAGCTGTAAGAAACGGCATTTTTTAAAATATTATTAAAAACCCGGGCCAGTTTTTCCGAATCCCCATAGACCGTCATATCTTCACCGACGGACAGGCGGATTGTGTTTCCCCTGGCGGATAACACCGGATAAAATTCATCGGCCATCTGAACAAGCATATAATACAAATCGATGGTTTCTTTTTCAAGAATGATCTGCTGCAGGTTATATCGGGTAATTTCGAAAAACTCGTTAATTAACTTCTCCAGCCGACAGGCTTTATCTAAAGTAATATGGACATATCTGGCCTTCTGGGCCTCCGGCATATCCGGCGCTTCATCCATCAGACTCAGATACCCAATCACCGATGTCAGCGGTGTCTTTAAATCATGGGCCAGATAAGTAATTAAATCGTTTTTACGGCTGGCTTCCTCTTTCAGAATCTGCTCATGCCGCTGCATTGCCGCCTTAATTTCTACCATCTGAGTCGAAATTTCTCCGTAATTTCCTCCGAAAATTTCCTGAACTTCCACATCCTCTGCCATATAGTCCCGGATGTCTGAAGCGATATCCGACACCACGCTCCCAACCTTTTTCCGGGAATAATACCGGGTCACAAAAAACAAAACAAACAGCCAGATCAGGGTGAACACAGCCAGAAACAGCAGCGCCAGAAGCTTCATTCCATGCCAGTCGGGAAACTCATAATAATACGCCATTCCCCCGGTTGTATCCCAGTGCGTATAGCTTGAGGTATATTTTTTTTGAAGCCATTCCAGTACAAGACCGTTAAATAAGGTATCCACACCGTAAATCACCAGAACAAAAATAAAAATGCCGCCCAGCACCCACAGAGCCGTCCGGGCGCCCGGCGTCATCTGCTTTTCCGATTTCAAATGAAGATTATTTTTCAATTTTATACCCGCACCCCCAGACCGTTTTTATGTACTTCGGATGTTCAAAGGAATCGCCCATCTTTTCTCTCAGATGACGCACATGCACCGTAATGGTATTGTTGCTTTTGCTGAAATATTCGTCGCCCCAGATCTGATGAAATAATTCTTCAGCGCTGACAACCGTTCCCTTATTCTGGCAAAGTATGCGTAAAATAGAAAATTCTGTCGGTGTAAGGGACAGGGGCTTCTCATTCAGCATACATTCATGGGTTTTAATATTTAAAACCAGACCGGAATGGATCAGCACCTCCTCCGGTTCATCCTTTCCCGAGTTGTACCGTTTATACCGGCGAAGCTGAGCCTTTACCCGGGCCACCAGCTCCAGCGGCATAAACGGTTTCGTCATGTAATCATCCGCTCCCAGCGTCAGTCCGGTGATTTTGTCAATTTCCTCGCCCTTCGCTGTCAGCATCATGACCGGATAGTGATGGCTTTCCCGGATTTTCCGGCAGAGCTGAAATCCATCCATTTCCGGCATCATCACATCTAAAATCGCCATATCCAGTTTTTCATTATTTATACAGTTCAGCGCTTCCCGGGCCGAATAAAACTTAAACACCTGAAAATCTTCGTTTTCCAGATAGAGCGCCACAAGGTCTGCAATTTCCGGCTCGTCATCGACAACTAATATTTTTTCCTTCATCCTAACGCCTCCCCCTTATATCTCTATCATAACAGAAGGCCGGAGAAAAATCTTTAAGATTTTATTAATATAACAAACGGAGTACCCCCTTTAAGGAATACCCCGTCTGAAATTTCGGTTTATTCAGTTAAAATCATACCCGGTTATAGTTAATCAGGCAGCCTTTTAAGATGATCTCACGTTCTTCGTCGGTCAGTTCACCGAGAGTCATCGTAAACGGTACGAGCTCATCGCCCACCATATAGGCAGTGATCTGATCCGCCTTTTCTTCCACCGCTTTACGCACATCCGGCACAAAGATATAATCGCCGTTGGCAAACGGAAGGTCGCCCGCAGGAATGATAAATGGCAGCATACCCCAGTTGATGAGGTTGGAACGATAACGTTTTGTCGCATATTCATTGGCGATATTCGCCCATCCGCCGAGAACCTTCTGACAGGAAGCGGCCTGTTCACGGGCAGAACCGTCCCCAGGTTTTACAGCAAAAATCGTACTTCCAACGCCCAGGTTGCCTTCGCCGGCTTCCGGGAATCTGGTATGGACTTTTTCCATCACCGGTTTCATCTCCGGAAGTACTTCCAACGGGCAGGTGCCTGCTTCAATAGCTTTCTGCGCTTTCTGAACTTCTTTGGCCCGTCCCACATAAGCCGGATCCTTTCTGGACAGGGTAAACTCTGCCAGTCCCAGAGGATTGGAACGGAAGGAAGATGTTTCACCGGAAGGAATGAGTTCATCGGTGGTTGTTACCGGATCATGAATTTCGGAAACAACCTTTAACAGCATATTCTGAGGCAGTGCAGACATGGCCGGCCAGTCTTTGATGTTTGGTCCGAGCTTAATCTCCACTTCCGGCTGAGCTACGCCGTGGCTGTCGAATACACGGTTTTCATAAATGGTTTTGTCAAAGAAATATTTCGGTTTTGTATAGTTCACATCAATATCTGTCGCCGGTGTCAGATAACCTTTATTTGCCGCTGTTGCTGCAATCGAGCGGGCATCCATCAGAGCCACCGAAGAAATCTGTCCGTTCTGGATTTTGGAGCCTTCACGGTTCGGGAAGTTTCTTGTGGAGTGACGGATACTGAACGCATTATTGGCAGGCGTATCTCCGGCACCGAAGCAAGGGCCGCAGAAAGCGGTTTTTACAATGGCTCCGGTCGCCATCAGATTTGCCACAGCGCCGTTTTTCACCAATTCCATGTAAATCGGTGTACTTGCCGGATAAACGCTTAATGTAAATTCATCGGAACCGATGCTTGTGCCTTTAAGGATATCAGCGGCATCGCAGATATTTTCAAAACCGCCGCCGGCACATCCGGCGATGATTCCCTGTTCCACATAAAGTTTTCCGTGACGCACTTTGTCTTTCAGTGTGAAATCCACCTGACCGTCCAGGCTGACAAGGGCACGTTTTTCACAGTCGTCCAGAATATCCATCAGATTGGCATTCAGCTCTTCAATCGTATATGTGTTGCTTGGATGGAACGGCATGGCGATCATCGGACGGATCGCACTTAAGTCGATTTCGATCATTCCGTCATAGTAAGCCACCGCACCCGGATTTAATTCTTTATAGTCTTCAGAGCGTCCGTGGATCTCATAGAAATCTTTGATTTCATCATCGGTCCGCCAGATGGAGGAGAGACAGGTTGTTTCTGTTGTCATAACATCCACGCCGATACGGAAATCTGCGCTTAATGCGGAGACACCAGGTCCTACGAATTCCATCACTTTATTTTTAACATAGCCGTTGTCAAAGACAGCGCCGATAATCGCCAGGGCCACATCCTGAGGGCCTACGCCGAGAATCGGTTTTCCTTTCAGATAAACGCCCACAACGCCCGGCATATTGATATCATAGGTCTGATTCAACAACTGTTTTACAAGCTCCGGTCCGCCTTCACCCATAGCCATCGTACCCAGAGCGCCGTAGCGGGTATGGCTGTCGGAACCGAGAATCATGCGGCCGCCGCCGGCCAGCATTTCTCTGGCGAACTGATGAATAACGGCCTGATGCGGTGGAACATAAACGCCGCCGTATTTTTTGGCACAGGAAAGGCCAAACATATGGTCATCCTCATTAATCGTACCGCCAACAGCACATAAACTGTTGTGACAGTTTGTCAGTACATAAGGTACCGGGAATTTTTCCAGTCCTGAAGCTCTCGCTGTCTGGATAATTCCGACAAAGGTAATATCATGGGATGTTAATTTGTCGAATTTAATTTTAAGTTTTTCCATGTTTCCGGAAGTATTATGGGCTTCCAGAATACCGTAAGCAATGGTATTTTTTGCAGCTTCTTCCCGGGAAATTTCTTTGCCTGTTTTTGCCGCAAGAATCTGTTTCACCTCGCCGGCGTCTTCAACGATTTCTGTACCATTTAAAAGATAAGCACCGTTTTCGTATAATTTCATATACTTTGTCCTCCTGTTTATTCTTCAGCCATATGGCTCATCAACATATTATAAAGCTCCGGACAGGTCCGTTTCATTCGAACCGGTTTATACTCCGAATTTAAAAAGCAGTGGGACGTCTCTCCCGTGCAGCGCAGCTCCCCGCTTTCATGATCCGTCACCCGATAGGCAATGGTCATCTTAACCCCGTTAAAATGGGTAATCTCTGTGTAAATATCCACAACGTCATTATAATGTACCATGGTTTTGTACTGACAGGATGCGGATAATACGGGAATCATGATGCCGCTCGCTTCGACTGCTGCATAAGAACAGCCGATTTTCTCCATAAAATCCAGCCGGGCTTCTTCAAACCAGCGGATATAGTTGGAATGATGGATAATGCCCATCTGGTCCGTCTCATAGTAATGGGCACGGCGCACATAAACATTTTCAAAGCTCTCTCTGCTGTCCTGGTCGTCAATAATTATTTCTCTCATGATTTTTCTCCTGATATTTATCTATATTACCACACTTTTTTACTCAGTTAAAGTGAAATTACACAAAAATGTACTGGACGAGAATCATATATAAAAGCGTTCCTCCCCCAATGCTCAAAAGCACGTTATTTTTCCATCGGTGGAGAAATAGGATGACGACCACACTGATCCATTCCGGCAGTCCGTGACTGTCTCCGAAAATATCCACATCCTTCAAACAGTAGACCACAAGAAGTCCGATCACTGCATAGGGAAGAACCTTTCCAAGATAGCGGACAAACTCCGGCGTCTCTTTATTCTCCGGAAACAAAATAAATGGAAGAAAACGGGTCAGCATCGTGCCAAGCACGCAGACACCAATCGTTATCAACGCCTGTCCTGCTGTCATAAGTCATTCCCCCTCTCCAGTTTATTTTTCATTGCTCCGAGGCAGATAAAAATCCCAATCATCGCCGGAATAATAAAGGAATTGCTGCCGAAGACCAGGCGGCACAGCACCGTCACTGCCACACCGACAATTGCCGGACGGTGCTCTTTCGTCTCCTGCCACTGTCCGGTAAAAATCACCACGAACAGGGCGGTCAACACGAAATCCAATCCTTTTGTATTAAAGGAAATCAGCGTTCCGATAAGGGCTCCGGCCACACTTCCGGCAATCCAGTAACACTGATTTAAAAATGTCACCCAGAACATATACCATGGCTTCGACACATCCCTTTCAGCCTCCGGCCCACAGAGGACGGAAAAGGTCTCATCGGTGAGTCCGAAAATCAGATAGGGTTTTAATTTTCCTGTACTTTTAAACCTATCCAGCATAGATAAGCCATAAAAAAGATGTCTCGCATTCACCATTAAGGTCATGACAAATGCCGCCATCGGGTTAAACGCTGATACCAGCAGTGAAACCGCCACATATTGCATAGAGCCTGCATAAATCAGCAGGCTCATAAGTAAGGCCCATCCGGGGCCGTATCCTTTTGCATTTAATAAGATTCCAAAAGCGATTCCAAGGAAAATATATCCGGTCATGACCGGAATGGTCTTTGGAAAGGCCGCTTTTAAAGCCTTTATTCTATCATTCATCTCTCTGTCCTTCGCATTTCTTCCCATCGGCTGTCTTGATTTTCCGTTTTTCATATATTCCGTACAGTTTATATGCCAGCCAGCCGCTCAGAATTCCGATCAGAACCCCGCAGATGACATCCGTCGGGAAATGAACGGCCACATACAGCCGGGACCAGGCGATCACCGCCGCCAGACCGATAAAAATCCCTGTGATTTTTCGGATTCTCCAATCCGAAGCCCAGTACAGGGCACAGGCCGCTGCAAAAGAGCTGCTGGAATGTCCCGACGGAAAAGAAAAATCCGACTGCCGCTCAAGGAGCAGTTTTAAATCCGCAAACTGTTCATAGGGACGTATCCGGGCAACGATATTTTTCAGAGCTACATTGGTGACCAGCGCACTGATCAGAAGGGCCAGCAGCCCGCAGACGCCCATCTTCCGTGTCCGCCTGGAAATCAGAAGGGAAAGGCAGAGGACGATCCAGAACAGCCCGGCATTTCCCAGATGGCTGATAAATACCAGCGGTTCCGTCAGCCAGTCAAACCTTAAATGCTCCTGAATAAAAACAAGGATCTCATAATCTATCTGTGTTATCCACTCAAACATATTCCTCTCCTGTCTCTGTCTAAACCCCTTCGCCGTCAAAATCCGGTATAAAGCTTTCTTCTGCCGTCGCCCCTTCCTGAATAAAGGCATTTTCCACCCCTTTATCCAGGGCATACTGAATCAGGCGGTTATAGACCTTTTTCTTAACCTTCGACTGCAGCTCCGGAAAATCCTCCAAATTTCCAAAGGGGGTATACTGGTTCATCAGGCTCAGATATATACGATTCCCATAGGTTTCGTGAAGATAATCAATAATCTGCCGGGAATCCATCGCCTGCCCCGGCAATACCATATGCCGGGCGATAATGCCCCGGACCATCATCCCGTTTTCATCAAATTCCGGTTCTCCGGTCTGCCGGTACATCTCCTCCAGAGCCTTCGCCGCATAAAAGGGATAGCCTTCTTCACGGGCATAACGGCGGGAAATTTCAACATCCATAAATTTAAAATCCGTCAGGTAGACATCAATCCATCCGTCCAGAAGCTCCAGCGTATCGATTTTTTCAAATCCACCGGTATTATAAACAATCGGCAGATGAAGTCCTTTTTTCCGGCTGATCCGCAGAGCTTCGATAATCTGAGGCACATAATGGGTCGGTGTCACCAGATTGATATTATGGGCGCCCTTTGCCTGCAGCTCCATAAAAATTTCCGCCAGCCGAATGACCGAAATCACCTTTCCCCGGCCTTCTCTGGAAATCTGTCCGTTCTGACAGAAAACACAGCCCAGATGGCAGCCCGCAAAAAACACGGTTCCGGACCCATTTGTTCCGGAAATACAGGGTTCTTCCCACATATGGAGCGCCGCTCTGGCCACCTTCAGTTCCGCTGTCTGGCGGCAGAAGCCCCTCTGTCCTTCCAGACGGTTCACACCACATTCCCGTGGACAAAGGCCGCACTCCTTATACCATTTCTTCCAATTCATGCTTCTTAGCGCCGTCCTTTTGCTAAAAATCCAGTGACTTAAATACTTTACGCAGGAAAATTCCGCCCAGAGCCACCGCCATCAATTCAGCCAGTGGGAAAGCCAGCCATACCAAATCCAGATTTCCCGTCTGAGCCATCAGAAAAGCGACCGGAACGAGAACCACGAGCTGACGGCCCACAGAAATGAACATACTGTAAATGCCGTGGCCCAATGACTGTAAGACTGAAATACTGATAATACTGAAAGCCGCAAAAGGGAAGCTGATGCTGATGATCTTCAGCGCCGGAACGCCGATGGCCAGCATGGATTCCGAAGCATTGAACAGTCCAAGCAATTCCTTTGGACATAACTGGAAAATAACCAGCCCGATGGTCAGCATACAAAAGGCGTAAAGTAAGCCGAGTTTAATCGTTTTTGTAATACGCTGCCGCTGTTTGGCACCAAAGTTAAAGGCAACGATCGGCACCATCCCGTTATTAAGACCGAAGACCGGCATGAAAATGAAACTCTGCAGTTTAAAATACACACCGAAAACGGCGGTCGCCGTGGATGTAAATGACATGAGAATCTTATTCATGCAGAAACTCATGACCGATGTAATACTTGCCATTATAATAGAAGGAACACCGACAGAATAAATCCGTCCGATCACCATAGCATCCGGTTTCATCTCCCGGATATGCAGGCGGATGTCTTTATTTTTAGCCATATTGAGGATCACTGTAATAATCATGCCGACAATCTGACCGATGACTGTGGCCGCCGCCGCACCGGCTACTTCCATCCGCGGAAATCCAAAATAACCGAAAATAAGGATCGGGTCAAGAATAATATTGATTACCGCCCCTGTCGTCTGGGAAAACATCGTATAAATCGTCCGTCCCGTTGCCTGAAGCAGACGTTCAAAGGCAATCTGCAAAAACAATCCAAATGAAAAGATACAGATAATAATGGTATAATCTTTACCGTAGGCAATAATTTCCGGAATATCTGTCTGAAGCCGGTAAAAGGTTTCCACACCAAATATGCCGAAAACCAGGAAGACCAGATAACTCATCACCGCAAGAAAGGCGCTGTTATTGGCCGCCTTATTAGCCATTTTGAAATTTCTTTCCCCGAGGCTCCGGGACAAAAGGGCATTGACACCAACCCCCGTACCTGTAGCCACCGCAATCATCAGGTTCTGTACCGGAAAGGCCATGGATACGGCCGTCAGTGCATTTTCATTAATCTGAGATACAAACACACTGTCCACCACATTATACAATGCCTGAACAAGCATCGATATAATCATCGGCAGAGACATGGTTACCAGCAGCCGGTTGACCGGCATGGTACCCATTTTATTTTCCTGGTGCGTCGTTTGTTCCTGATTCATCTTCTGTTCCTCCAAAAATTCCTCTAATCATGTTTTCTAAAATATCTGTCGTTAATTCAAGTCCACCAGTGGTATTGATGCAGGCATCAAAATTATGATAATCTCCGAAGCGGTTCATCGTAAAATGATTATAGTAATCGCTGCGCTGCTTATCTCTTTTTTTCACAAAGTTCGGATTATTATCCTCGTTTTCACCGTAAACGGAGCGCACACGTTCCAGACGTTCCTCCATCGGCGCATAGATAAAAAAGCTGAGCACGTTGTCTCTGTCTCTTAAAATATAGTCCCCACAGTTTCCGACAATAACACAGGAGCCTTTGTCGGCCAGCTCGTTGACAATTTTTGTCTTTGCCAGATAAATCTGGTCGGATAACGGCCGTTCCTGTGTGGACATATAGAGATTATAGAGAAAACTCGATGTCTTTTTTTCCTGCCATTCTTCCACGGTTTCCCGGGTAAATCCACTTTCTTCCATCAGCATATTGATAATTTCTTTATCGTAAAAATCGATTCCGAGACGCTCTGCCAGCGCCTGACCGATCAAACGTCCGCCGGAACCATATTCCCTGCTGATCGTGATAACAAAATGTTTCATAAAATCGCCTCCATTTTTTTCTGATAACACATAGGTTAAATTGTAACATTGAATAGAAAAGGTGTCAATTTTACATTTTTGAATTTAAAAATGAATTTAAAAACAGAGGGTTCGGTTTTCAAACGCCGTTCCCTCTGCTGTTTCCCTCTGTATCTTTAATTTTCTCTGGTATTTTTGTAATAAATATACCATAACCCCTTCAGCAGCAGATTCCCGTCACAAATGACTTTTTTCCGGCAATGGGGTGTGATGATTTCCGCAATACCGCCCGTCGCCAGGGCTGTGACTTCCCTGCCAAGTTCCGTTTCGATCCGTTCGATCAGTCCGTCGATCATGGCCGCATTGCTGTAAATCATACCGCTCTGCATACTTTCTACGGTGTTCTTTCCTATAATATGCTTCGGCTTCTCAAAACGAATATAGGGAAGCTGGGCCGCCCGTTCGGTCAGTGCGTCCTGGGCGATGCGGATTCCCGGCATAATCAGTGTTCCGAGATAGACCTTTTTCTCATCCACAACGGAACAGGTCGTCGCTGTTCCCAGATCAAAAATTACCAGAGGCCCCGGATATTCCTCCACTGCCCCGACCGCATCCACAACCAGATCCGTTCCCAGGCTGGCCGGATGATCCGTGGCAATTTTTATGCCGGTTTTAATTCCATGACCGACGACCATCGGTGTCCGTCCGGTCAGCAGCGCCATTCCTTCCCGCACAACATCCGTCAGTACGGGAACCACCGAGGAAATAATCACACCCCGGACGCCCTCTGCCTTCACGCTGTAAATATCCAGAAGGGTTTTAAGTTCGATCATGAACTCTTCCTTGGTTTTCTGCCGGTCCGTCCGTATTCTTCCGGAAAAAACAACATTTCGGTTCTCATCCAGCAGACCGATCACTATATTGGAATTTCCGATATCCACCGCAAATATCATATCTCAGTTCCACCTTTCCCGGAATTCTTCTTTTTCAGAAGAAGATTAAGGGCACTGAGCAGCTCGTCCGCCGCTTCCGCCTTCGTCATCATCGGAAGATCGCGGATGCCCGCATCACTGATTAACAGCAGATGATTCGTCTCTGTACCGAAACCGGCGCCCGCCTCCTTCAGACAGTTGGCTGCAATCATATCCGCCTTCTTTTTTTCCAGTTTTGCCTTCGAATTTTCTTCCATATTCTCCGTCTCCATAGAAAAACCGCAGAGCACCTGATGCTCTTTTTTATGGGCGCCGAGCCAGCCGAGAATATCCGTTGTCCGTTTCAGTTCGATAGACAAATCCCCGTCCTTTTTCTTAATCTTTTCATCCCGGACCTGTGCCGGGCAATAATCTGCCACGGCGGCGGCCTTAATAATGATGTCCTGGTCTTCCCAGCACTCGGTGACCGCCTGATACATCTCTCCGGCGCTCACTACCGGAACGACCTTAACGAAACGTGGTGGAACCAGTCCTACGGGCCCTGAAACCAGTGTCACTTCGGCTCCCCGGAGCATGGCCTGACGGGCAATGGCATAGCCCATTTTTCCCGTGGAATGGTTCGTCAGGAAACGTACCGGATCCAGGGCTTCCCGGGTCGGTCCTGCGGTAACAAGCACTTTTTTCCCTTTTAAGTCCTTTTCGCAGCCAATCTCCCTGAGAATATAGTCCAGAAGCACCTCTTCCGAAGGCATTTTTCCATCCCCGGTCACCCCGCAGGCCAGATATCCATTGTCCGGCGGAATAATGATTCTGCCGTAGGATTCCAGCCGTTTCAGGTTATCCTGAAGTATCGGATTGTGGAACATGTTCACATTCATTGCCGGGGATATAAGTACCGGACAGGTCATCGCCATGGCCGTCGTCGTCAGCATATCATCGGCAATCCCGAAAGCCATCTTTCCGATCACATTGGCCGATGCGGGAGCGACCAGCATCACATCCGCCCGGGAAGCCAGAGAAACATGGGAGATATGAAACTGGAAATTCCGGTCAAAGGTATCCACCATACATTTATTGCCCGTCAGCGTTTCAAAAGTCGTCGGATGAATAAAATTCGTCGCATTTTTCGTCATAATCACATGAACATCGGCGCCAAGCTTTACAAGACTGCTTGCAAGTCCTGCGATTTTATAGGCGGCAATACTTCCCGACACCCCGAGAACGACGGTTTTTCCTTTCAGCATCGATTTCACCTCAATCCATTTCTGATAAAAGACCGTGCTTCTCATAACGGGTGACACGGACCACCTCATTGTCCTTTCCGACAAACACAACCTTCGGCGGATATTCCTTCGCCTCCTCCGGTGTCATCGACGCATAGGTCATAATGATAATCTTATCACCGACCTGTACCATTCGGGCTGCCGCTCCGTTCAGGCAGATCATGCCGCTGTTTCTTTCACCGGCAATGGCATACGTTTTAAAACGGTTTCCATTCTCGATATCCACAATCTGTACCTGTTCATATTCACAGATGCCTGCCGCATCCATTAATGCTTCATCAATCGTAATACTTCCCACATAATCCAGTTCCGCCTGAACAACCGTTGCCCGGTGGATTTTTCCTTTTAACATTGTCAAATTCATCGCTGCCTACTCCTCTATAATAAAATTGTCAATCAACCGGGTTTTTCCGATATATACGGCCATCGCTGTTAACACGGGTCCGTCCACCTTATGATGAACCTCGATCGTATCCCATTTGACCATTTCCACATAATCGATTTTTGCCAGAGGTTCCTGCTGAATAATTTCCTTCATCGCAGCAAGAATTTTATCTCCGTCTTTTTCTCCATCCAGAATCATTGATTTTCCCGTCTGAACCGCACGGCTGAGTACCAGAGCTGCCTTCCGTTCTTCGGCGGACAGGTAGGTATTTCTGGAACTCTTCGCCAGACCATCGGCTTCACGAACGATCGGACAGCCGACAATCTGAAGATTCATATTTAAATCCCGGACCATCCGACGGATGACCGCAAGCTGCTGGGCATCCTTTTCCCCAAAATAGGCCCGGTCCGGTGTAACGATATTAAATAATTTACTGACCACTGTGCAAACACCCCGAAAATGAATCGGACGGCTTTTTCCACAGAGTTCTTCACTTACCCGGTGCATATCCACATAAGTTGAGAAATCCGGCGCGTACATCTCGTCCGCTTCCGGGCTGAAAACGAGGGCTGCCCCCGCATCCTCACATAAACGGCAGTCTGCCTCTAAATCTCTCGGATAACTCTCCAGGTCCTCCGTCGGTCCGAACTGAATCGGATTGACAAAAACACTGACAACCACCCGGTCATTCTCTCTGACCGCACGGTCGATCAGACTCCTGTGCCCTTCATGAAGATATCCCATGGTCGGTACGAGGCCGACACTCAATCCCTCTTTCTTCCATATCTGAACCTGTGCTTTCACACCGGCTATGGTTTTTTCCAACTGCATGTCTGGCGCCTCCTAATATAATTTTTCAATGACTTCGTTTGATATACCGTATCCATGTTCCGCCGCCGGGAAAAGTCCCGCATCAATTTCTGAAATATATGCCTTAAAGGCTTCCTTCATCGATGCTCCGATTTCTCCGTAGCGTTTCACAAATTTCGGCGTAAAATCCGAAAACATTCCCAGCATATCCTGATAAACGAGAATCTGTCCGTCACATCCCGCTCCGGCGCCGATACCGATGGTCGGTATGGAAATGGATTCGGTGATTTTCTGTGCAAGGGCCGACGGCACGCACTCAAGCACGACGGCAAATGCTCCGGCTTCTTCCACCGCTTTGGCCGCATCCAAAATCCGCTGAGCCGCTGTTTCATCTTTCCCCTGAACCTTAAATCCGCCAAAGGCATTGACCGACTGAGGCGTCAGGCCGAGATGGGCCATTACCGGAATTCCGGTCTGTACAATGGCCTGGATCTGAGGAACGACTTCCACACCGCCCTCCAGCTTCACCGCATTGCCCCGGCCTTCTTTCATAAGGCGTCCCGCATTGGTTACGGCCTCATAGACGGATGTCTGATAGGACATAAAAGGCATATCGATGACCACAAGGGCATTTTTCGCACCCCGGGCCACGGCGGCGCCATGATGGATCATATCTTCCATCGTTACGGAAAGGGTATCCTCATAACCGAGAATCACATTTCCGAGAGAATCACCGACAAGAATTCCGTTAATTCCGGCGTCATCAATCAAACTTGCCATCGAATAATCATAGGCAGTCAGCATCGACAGTTTTTTTCCGTCTGCCTTTGCCTTTCTGAATGTTGCAACTGTGTTTTTCATTTTACTTTCCATTCCTTTCTAACATTCGGGATAATTCCCTGTAATCCCGTTCCGGATTTTTTCGTGCTGCAATTTCCAGCAGTGTTTCGGATAACCGAACATAAATTTCTTTTTCTTTTTCAGGAAGGACTTCCAAATGATGGGATACCGTGCCTGCGTCTCCCCGCTCTACCGGTCCGGTCAATGCTTCCGCAGTCCCTTTCTGCGCCACATTCCGTGCATTATGAACGAATAACGGCGCCAGAGCTCCTTCGGCGCTCTTCCGGTCAAAGCCGCAGTGCATCAGAAGATCCACGCCCTCTTCAAAAAGGCCTGTGACCAGATTGCTGACAAATACCGCCGCACTGTGATAAAGCACCTTCTGTTCTCCGCCGATCAGACGCACCGGATTACCCAGATCTTCAAAAAATTTTTTCCAGAAATAAAGATATTCCGGGTGACCTTCAATTGTAAAATAAGCCTGAGAAATTTCCTGATAAGATTGCAATCTGCTGTGAATTGCAAACAAAGGATGGATAGAATAACCAAATGCTCCCATCTGGTCAATTTCAGAAAATACGGCGGATGACATCGCGCCGCTGCAGTGACAAATAAACTTGCCTGTCAAAGAATATTGTTTGAGAGAATTCCACACATCTTCCAGGGCTCCGTCGGGAACCGTCAGAAAAAGAGCATCACTCGACTCTGCGATATCTGCAAGTGTCCTGTAATACTTTGTATGGGTAAATAATGATGCCTGCTTTGCCGACGCCTCACTTCTGCTGTAGAATCCGGATACACACACGTTGCGTTCCGACATGTACTTTCCCAGAGTAACGCCGACCTTTCCTGCACCGACAAATCCTATTCTCATCCAATCACCTTCCTCTCAGGTGATGCCCTCATGAAATCTCATTCGCTGACGATATAAGCTTCACAATAAATTCTTTAAGAATCAAACAGATTTGCAAACAAGTTTTGGTGTCATATACCTTAGGTATAGTTTCCTGAAGAATACTATCCGGCAATTATTATACCACAATCTTATGATCTGTACAGTAAAATCTAAAAAATCCGGAGAATTTTCCTCCATCTGAAAATTCTCCGGATTTTAAACTATTTTGTTCCGTCAATCGTCTGCTGAATAATATTTTTCATCATATCTTTACTCAACATTCCCGGCACATAGCCGTAAAGATCGCCGTTTTTATCAATCATAAATGTCGTCGGAAAGGCCTGGATACCATAGGTCCGGAAAATGCTTCCGTCCAGATCCATGACCGTCGGATAGGTATAGGCATTTTCCTCAAGGAAAGCCCGGACTTCTTCCTGGGAAACGTCCGCATTTCCCAGATTCTTATCCGTCTTCGGGTTCGCCACACCGAGAATGACCACATCCTCCGCATTGTTTCCGAATTCTTCATAAAGCGCCTGAATATCCGGCATCTCCATCTGACACGGTCCGCACCAGGTCGCCCAGAAATTCAAAAATACCGTCTTTCCCTCGTAATCCGAAAGTGTATGGCTTTCACCGTACTGGTCTGTCAATGTAAAATCCGGCGCCTCCGGCTTTTCTCTTTCCGTCTCCGTTTCCGCCGCCCCGTTCCCGGTTTCTGCCGATGCTTTTTCACCTTCACCGCCGGAGGATTTTTTATCTGTTTCCGTCTCTGTCACGGTTTCTTCCATCGATGCCGCAGGCTTATTTGAACTGCCGCCGCCAAAGGCGGACAGATAACCGGTAATGCCGTTCATCCATCCGGTAAAGGTCATCACACCCATAAGAATCAGAAGAATCCCTCCGGCTTTCACTGTATAGCGGATAATCTGCCGTTTCCGGTTAAAGAAATCCAGCACCCTTCCGGCAAAAAGCCCGACAGCCAGAAATGGCAGCACAAAGCCGAGCATATAGACGCCGATCAGCGCAAAGCCCGCAGCCGCCGAGCCGGCGGAGGAAGCCATCAGTAAAACACTTGCCAGTACCGGGCCGACGCATGGCGTCCATGCAAAACTGAAGGTAAATCCGAGAATTAAAGCCATCACCGGGCCGGAGGTCCATCGGTCCACAGCCACCGGAAGGCGCCGCGTCTGTTCCATCTGCCGGGACTTTCCGAAAAGTCCAAGCTGATACAGACCGAAGCCCACCATGATAATGCCGCCGATACGGGTAAATATGAGCCGGCTGCCGCTGAAAAAGCGGCCCACAGCGGTAAAGCCGAGCCCCAGAAGAATGAAGGCAAAACCGATACCCAAAACGAAAAACAACGTTTGTATAAAAAGTTTTTTTCTCGGATATTCAAGGCTTCCATCCGCATTTTGGGTATACATGCCTCCGGTCAGGTAGCTGATATACAGCGGGACCAGCGGAAGGATACAGGGTGAGAAAAAGCTCAGAAGCCCCTGGACAAATACCGTAAAGACAGGCACACCGGTTTCTATCGTTAAATTCATAAACAACTCCTTTGTCTCATTTTAAATTTCGCTGTCACTGTAAACGATTTTTCCGTTACAGATCGTATATTTGACTTTTCCCTGAAGTTTTTCACCGATAAACGGAGAATTCGAGGATTTGGACCGGAAGCTTTCCACGGTCCAGCTCTCATCCTCGCTGAATACGACCATATCGGCTTTTCCGCCGACCGCAATATAGCCTGCGTCCAGATGATAAAGATCCGCCGGATTTGTCGTCAGTTTTTCCAGCAGATGGCTCAGGCTCATATGCCCCGGTTTTACCAGATGGGTTATCGCAAGGGCCAGCGCGGTTTCCAGGCCGATCATGCCGCTTGGCGCAGATTTCATATCCTTCGCTTTTTCTTCACTGCTGTGCGGCGCATGGTCGGTGGCAATAAAATCAATGGTTCCGTCCTTCAGTCCCTGAATGATCGCCTCCCGGTCCGCTTCCGTCCGAATCGGTGGATTCACCTTGGCCAGCGTCCCTTTTTCAAGCACCGCTTCCTCTGTCAGCGAAAAATGCTGTGGGGTCGCCTCCGCATAAATGCGGCCGCCGAGAGCTTTCATCGCCCGGACGATATCCACGGAATTTTTGCTGCTGATATGCTGGATGTTCACTGCCGCGCCGGAATTTAATGCCAGCGCACAGTCTCTGGCAACCAGAACGTCTTCGGCCGCCGCCGGAGCGCCCTCCACACCGACTGCCACAGAAACCGGCCCCTGATTGACGCCAAAGCTTCCGATCAGCGCCGGATCTTCCTCATGAAAGCTGAGGGGCACATCCAGCGCCTTTGCCATTTTCATAGCTTCCAGAACAACCGCTGTATCCTTAATCGGAACGCCGTCGTCCGTAAAACCCACCGCACCGAGGGCCTTTAAGCCGATCATATCCGTCAGTTCTCTGCCTTCAAAGCCTTTGGTGATCGCTGCCGTATTCAGGACATGTACCGGCGTTTTTTCCGCCTTTTCCCGGAGGTATCTGAGGGTTTCCTCATTATCCACCACCGGTTTTGTATTCGCCATACAGATCACTGTCGTATAGCCTCCGGCCGCCGCTGCCGCCGCTCCGGTCTCCACATCTTCTTTATACGTAAATCCCGGATCTCTGAAATGTACATGAACATCAATAAGTCCCGGAGCCACGATCAGGCCTGCCCCATCAATGACTTCATCCTGCTCCCGGCGTTTTGCTTCCGCAGTTCCCGCCGGTGTGATGCCCGCGATCCGGTCTCTTTCCACACAAATATCACAAATTTTATCGGTCTGGCTTTTCGGATCTACCAGACGTCCGTTTTTAATCCATAACATGACGATATCCTCCTCGATTCCTTCTCCCTATTCTTCCCAGTTATCCTGCATTTTTTTCATATCTTCAAACTTCTTATTACGGATTTCGACCGCTTTCTCCCCACGGCCGCCGCTGTAATCATAAAAGCCCCGGCCGCTCTTGACCCCGTAATGGCCTTCCTGATACAAATCTTCGATCAGCTTCTGGGGCCGGGATGCGTTACACAAATCCTGATTCAGATATTCGGAAATATGATAAAACGTATCCAGTCCGCCAAAATCAGCCACTTCAAACGGTCCGTAAGCCGCATAGCGGAATCCCAGACCATATTTCATCACTTTATCCACATCTTCGGCGCTGGCCGTTCCCTTTTCCACAATATCCATACATTCCCTAAGTACCGCAAACTGAATCCGGTTGGCAATAAAGCCCGGCACATCATTTCGGCAGATGACCGGCTTCTTGCCGATGGCTAACGCCAGCGCATAGACCTTTTTCACACAATCCTCTCCGGTCTGATGGTTCCGGATAATTTCAATCAGAGGAATCAGATGCGACGGATTAAACCAGTGCATGCCGAGGAAACGCTCCTTCCCCACAACCCGCTCGCCGACGGCATTGACCGATAAGCCGGAGGTGTTTGTCGCCAGAATGGTTTCCGGCCCCACAATTTTTGACAGCCTTTCAAAAAGCGCCTGTTTTGCCGATAATTCTTCCACAATGGACTCGATAATTATATCGCTGTCCTTTAAATCCTCCAGAACCGTCGTGTAGACCAGGCCCCTGTCCTCCGCCAGATGGACAATTTTTTTTGCCCGCTCCAGTGAAGCCTCCGTTCTTCCGTAAATCTTTGTTTCATATCCCTGCTCAGCAAAAATCTGAGCCATGCTGGCCCCCATCAGGCCCGTGCCGCAAATACCGATTTTTTTCATGATAATCACCTTTCACTGACGGTCTTTCCCGCCTTTACCGCTGCCTTTTCCGGCAGATTCAACAGTACAATTGAAACAAAAATGGCCGCTACGCCGAACATTTCCATCCAGCGGAAGCCTTCTTTTAAAATAAAGATGCTGACCAGCGTGGCCACCATCGGTTCCACAAAGGCCATGACGGAAGCCTTTCCCGGCTCTGTCGTTTTAAGTCCCGTCGTGTAAAGAGCAAACGGCAGCAATGTGGAAATCAGGCCAATGGCCAGAATAAACAGCGGAACGTCTCCCTGCCGGAGGACCGGCGACATCCCGGTCACCTGAACAAAGGGCAGAAGACTCAGCGAGGCGACCAGAAACGTATAAGCCGTTACCGTTGTCGGCGGGTATTTTTTTAAAGCCACATTGCCAAAAATCGTATAAAGGGCATAACCGATGCCCGAACCGATACCGGTCAGAATTCCGATCAGCGGAATCCCGGCGGCGCCGCCCTCAAAAATCCCGGTCGTACAGCCGCATCCAAAAAGAGCCAGGAGCAGAGCCACCATCTTCATGCCCGTAATCTTTTCATGAAATACGGCCGCTGACATGAGCATTACAAAACAGGGCGCCGTATAGAGCAGAATTGCCGCAACGGACAGTGTTGTCCGCTCAATCGTTATGAAGTACATGATATTGAAAAATACAATACTGCAGACACCGGTGCCAATAAACATCCAGAAATCTCTGAGGCGGATTTTCAAATCCTCTCTGTGAAAAATCCCGAGATATATCCACAGCCCGGCCGCCGCTACGCTGCTCCGCAGAAATGTGATCCGAACCGGATTCAGTCCGCTGTCTGCCAGATAATTTGAAAACAGACCGATCAGCCCCCAGCAGATGCCTGCCAGAATAATCAGCCACTGTCCCGGTTGTCCCTCATGTTGTGTTTTTTTCATTCGAATTCGCCGTCCTTCTCTGTTGTCACCTTTCTAATTCGGTTACCGCCGTCTGTATCCGTTCCTCAAACTGCTCATAAAAATCCCGGTCGGAAGAAAAATCTTCGATATAAAATTTCTGAAGAATATACAGGTTCATCCGGCGCTGAAGGCCGTCATCTGCCGTTTCCAGAGTTTCTTCCACCGCTTTAAGAAAATAGTGCCATCTTTTAATATAGGCTTCATACTTTTTCAGCGCTTCCTCATCCACCCATTTTTTCACTTTCACCTTCATGGAGTTTTCATTTTTACATTCATGAACCTGAAGAAAATACCGAAATCCCTGATTTTCATAATATCTGCCAAGGGGAAAAAGCCGGCAGATCCCGGGCCGGGCGCTGTGAATCCGGCATCGGTTTTCCTCATCCAGAAAGCTGCACTGTTCCCGTGGCCCCGCCATCCGCAGATTCGGTAAAATCACACCATCCACGACATTGAGCTCGATTTTGTCCGTCATCAGCCCTTCAAAACCGATGCCCAGATGTCTTTTTATCCGTTGAAGGTCCAGCGGATCGAGAATAATACTCTGACCCATTCCGCGGCAGCAGCTTCCACAGCCCATGCACCCTGCCTTTACCATATCATTGCTGTCATAAAGCCGGCCATCGGATATATCTTCCATTCTTACATTTCGTTTCATTGTCCATAACCTCTGTTTTTATGTTTATTTTCTGATTATACTATATTTCACAACTTTCGCCTATACTCTTGCTTATTTTTCTGTTCTCGGCTATAATTTTAATATTATGTCCTGGAGGAATTTTTAACATCATGGAAAAACATACAAAAAATACATTTAACTCACGACTCGGTTTTATTCTGGCCTCTGTCGGTTCGGCCGTCGGCATGGGAAATATATGGATGTTCCCTTACCGCCTCGGCCAGAACGGCGGCGCGGCCTTTCTTATTCCTTATTTTCTTTTCGTCGCACTCTTTGGCTATGTGGGGCTGTCCGGTGAATTTGCCCTTGGCCGCATGACCGGAACCGGCCCTGTCGGTTCCTATGACTATGCGATGAAAAGCCGCGGCTTAAAGGGCGGAAAATTTCTCGGCGCCATCCCTCTGATCGGTTCTTTTGGTATCGCCATCGGCTATTCGGTCATCGTCGGCTGGGTCCTCCGCTCCATTGTCGGTTCTCTGACCGGCCGGATTTCCCAGAGCGGTGCGGAAAACTACTTTGCCGAAGCGACCACCGATTTCGGAAGTGTCCCATGGCATTTTCTCGTCATTCTCCTGACAGTAATTATTCTGCTCCGGGGTGTGACCAGCGGTATCGAAAATCTGAACTCGGTTCTGATGCCGGCCTTCTTCCTTCTGTTTCTGGTGATCGCCGTCCGGGTATTTTTCCTTCCCGGCTCCGCCAGCGGCTACGAATACCTGTTCATTCCAGACTGGTCCGCACTCCTGAAAGCGGAAACCTGGGTCATGGCTATGGGACAGGCCTTTTTCTCCCTGTCGATTACCGGTTCAGGAATGATTATTTACGGAAGTTACCTGAGTAAATCGGAAAATATCATCCATTCCTCATGTATGACCGCCGTTCTCGATACCTGTGCGGCGCTTCTGGCAGGCCTTGCGATCATTCCGGCCGTTTTCGCCTTCCAGATGGATCCGGCTTCCGGACCGCCGCTGATGTTTATTACACTGCCGAAGGTCTTCTCCCAGATTCCTTTTGGAAATATCATCGGAGGACTTTTCTTTCTTTCGGTTTTATTTGCAGGCATCACTTCGCTGATGAACATGTTTGAAGTCTGTGCTGAAGCGCTTCAGAAAACCTTCCGCATCCGAAGAAAGCTTTCGATTCTCATTACCGGAACCATTATCTTTATCATCGGGCTCTTTATTGAGAATGAAAAATACCTCGGAAGCTGGATGGATGTGATTACGATTTACGTCGTTCCTTTCGGCGCTCTTCTCGGCGCCTTTATGATTTACTGGATTCTGGATAAAAAGAAGATTCATGGAGAACTGAACACCGGCGCCCCGAAACCTGTCGGAAAGTTTTTCACGATAACATCCAAATATATTTATGTCTTTCTGGCAGTCATTGTCTTTATTCTGGGCATAATTTATGGCGGCATCGGTTGATGCCGCCACTTTTTTTATTGTATAGGAAATTCCTATACAATAAAACGCTCCGCGAGGATCGCACTGCGGCGGAAGAGAATTGTGTCGCTGAAGCGACCCGCCGCAGGCGGAGAATCCCGCGAAGCAGGATTCTTTTTTATTTATTCACTGATCCGGATATCAAAACATCCGGAAAACGCCGGCAGCCATTGCCTCCGGCCCGGTATGGGATTCGATACTGCATCCCAGATCCCGGTAAACCACTTCATAATCCGGAAAGGCCCGGGCCACTTCCTGACGCCAATCCTCTGCCAGCTCCGGATTCCGAAACGATCCTGCCGTCGCAATCCGCACTTTGGACATATCGCCCTCCGAAAAACGTTCATTTAAATCCTTTTCCACCGCTTCGATCAACCGTCTTCTGCACCGCTTCATCCCCCGGACTTTCGCATAAGCATCCAGCTTGTCCCCCTGGATGGAAAGAAGGGGTTTAATTCCCAGAACACTTCCTATCGCTGCTGCCGCCGGTGTCACCCGACCGCCCTTTTTCAAAAATTCCAGTGTATCCACCGCAATATAAATACTGGCTTCAAGCGCTGCTTTTTCAAGAAGCTCTTTAATTTCTCCGGCAGTCCGGCCTTCAGAAACCAGCTTGACCGCATCCATAACCGATGCTAACTGGGGAATCGAAATCCGGTGATTATCCACCACATGCACACGATGGTCATATTCTTCTGCCAGAACCGCTGCGCTCGCATAGGAATTGCTCAGCCCGCTGGACATGGGAATATAAACAATATCATCATATCCCAGAGCCAGAACCCTGTTCCACAGCTCCATCAGATCTCCCGGAGACGGCTGGGATGTACTCACATCCTTCCCGCTCATAAGACTTTCAAAAAAGTCCGGCTGCAGCAGATTTTTTCCTTCAAAATAAGTTACCCCATCAATAATTACCGGCATCGGCACGATAAATACGCCGAGTTCTTTTCCTTCGGCCGCAGTTATCCCGCTGTTACTGTCCGTCATTACCGCTGTTTTCATTCATTTCTCCTCCTTTGAATCCGCCTCCATGCCCAGATAAAGCAAATCACATGAGCAATCGTTGTCATTATCCAGGATATCGGGTAAGAAATATACACCGTCCATACATTATGAAATTCATCCATCCGGAAAATTGTGGCCAGCCACAAGATCCGGAAACCGCAGACACCAATTAAAGATACGATCATCGGAAGGATCGAATAGCCGATACCTCTCAGAGATCCAACCATGACATCCATCATTCCGGCCAGCGCATATACCGTGGAAATCGCATGGAGCCGGACCATCCCCGCTTCAATGACCTCCGGGCTGGACGAGTAAATGCCTAACAGCGGCTTTCCGAAAAAGACACAGGCATTTCCGAGAATAAGTCCTGCCAGAATCGCACAGAACTGTCCGCTCAAAAGGATCCGCCGTATGCGCTCGTACTTTCCACCGCCCATATTCTGGCTCGTAAAAGAAATGGTCGCCTGATGGAAAGCATTCATGGAGACATAAACAAAACCTTCGATATTCGCCGCCGCAGAATTTCCCGCAACGACCGTCGCTCCGAAAATATTGATCGATGACTGGATCATCACATTGGATAACGCAAAAATAACGCCCTGAAAGCCTGCCGGAAGACCGATCTTCAAAATCCGGATCAGCTTATCTTTATGAATATGCAGCCGGTTCAGATACAGCCGTATACCGCTTTCCTCCCGCATCATGCAGCGAACGACCAGAAGGGCCGACACACACTGGGAGATGACCGTCGCCGCAGCAACTCCGGCGACATCCATCCGCAGAACAATAACAAAAAACAGATTTAAGATAAAATTAATTACACCGGCTCCGGTCAGATAAAACAAAGGCCTTTTCGTGTCTCCGACCGCCCTGAGAATCGCACTGCCGAAATTATAAACCATAATCGCAGGCATTCCCAGAAAATAAATCTTCAGATAAAGCGTTGCCAGGTCCAGCACTTCCGGCGGCGCCTGCATCCACACCAGAATCTGATGGGCACATAAAAATCCGCCAATCGCCAGAAAAATTCCGCTGAATATGCTTAAAAGCATCGATGTATGTACGGTCTCACTTAAATCTTTTTCCCGCTTTGCACCGTAGCAGATGCCCGTCAGAACATTGGCGCCAATCGACAATCCGATAAAAAGATTCGTCAGCAGATTAATCATGGAAGTATTGGATCCGACCGCCGCCAGCGAATGATCTCCGGCAAATCGTCCGACAACAACAATGTCCGCCGCATTGAATAATAACTGCAGCACGCTGGAGCATACCAGCGGTACTGCAAAAGCAAGCATTTTTCTCAAAATAGGACCGCTGCACATGTCCATTTCATAGCGTCCTGCCTGTTTTTCCTTCATTAAATATCATCTTCTTACTCTATAATTTTCTTTACATATTTTTTACATGCAAATACTATGATACCACCTTTCTCCCGTTCTGTCATCCTAGGCATAATGATATTGTTTTCGCTTTGTCACAAAAAAATACACCGACAGAAGGGCCCCTAAAGCTTCCGCAACAACAACCGACAGCCATATGCCATCGGTTCCCAGAATCAGCGGCAGGAGCAGAACCATACCGCCTCTCAGCAGAAAGGCCCGCATGAAAGAAAGCAGAGCCGAAATCTTTCCGTTGCACAGCGCTGTGAAAAAAGCCGATGAATAGACATTGATTCCGCTCATCACATAATTCAGGGCAAACAGCCGGAAACCGTGAAGCGTCATCGCCATCAGTTCCGGATTATAGCCGACAAATATCTGACAGAGGGTCCCGGCCATCACCTGGGAAATACAGAGCATCGCCAGAGATACGCTTCCTGTAATAATCATACTTTTTCTGAAAATATTTTTCAGCTCGTCATGATTGCCCGCCCCGTAATGGTAACTGATGACCGGCGCGCTGCCGACAGAAAAGCCGAAAAAGGTTCCGAGAAAAATAAAATCCACATACATCATTACGGCGAAAGCCGCGACTCCGAACTCACCGATCACCCGCATGAGCTGGATATTAAAAAGCATCCCAACAATCGATGCTGCCGCATTGTTCATCATTTCCGAAGAACCGTTGGTACAGGAATGAAGAAGCACTTTCCCGTAAAATTTCGTTTTGACAAGCCGAAGTCCATCCCGTTTTGAACTCAGAAAATAAAAGAATGGGATAATACCGCCGACCACATAGCCGAGAATGGTCGCCAGCGCCGCTCCGGCAACCCCCATTCCAAACACCCGGATAAACACATAATCGAGCACCATATTGGTCACCCCGGCAGCCAGGGAAAGAACCAGGCCCATATGCGGTCTTTCGGCAACAATAAAAAAGCTCTGGAAGGTGGTCTGAAGCATAAATGCCGCCATTCCCGCCAGAAGAATACGTCCGTACAGAACACTGTCATGAATGAGCAGATCGCTGGCGCCTGCAAACCGGACAAGAGGCTCGATAAAAATAATCCCAAGAAGGGAAAGGAGCGCCCCCAGAATGATAACCGTGTAGATAATCATAGAAAAATAACAGTTGGCCAGCTCCTTTTTACCTTCACCGAGGGTGCGGGCCACGACCGCGCAGCCCCCGGTACCAAGCATAAATCCAAAAGCTCCGATAATCATAATAATCGGCCATACAATATTCACCGCCGACAGCGCCATATCGCCCACCAGATTCGAAACGAAAAGTCCGTCCACAACACTGTAAACAGAGGTCACGATCATCATCACGATCGACGGCAGCGTAAAGCGAAATAATTTTTTATAAGTAAAATGGTCTGATAACTGTATCTTCATCAAATCCTCCTTAATGAATCATTTTAGCCAGAATATTTAGACTATTTTATAGTATCTCAACCGTTGTGTCAAGTCCTGAACGTCAATAACAGTCCCAGGTATATAATACCCTGGAAAATGCTCTCTGTTCCAGGTCCTCCGGCGTTATAAAAAAGTTCCCGACACCGGAATCGCCCCACATAATCTCTTTGCCTTCGGCTCCGAAACTGTCAATCTGCAGGAGCAGAATCCCGTAATTTTCCATTTTTCCTTCCCGTGGGTCCCACTGAGTAAACATCGGATAGCCTCCGATTTTATGTCCCGCTCCGCTGACCGCATCCATCATCGCATCGGACATTTCCACATCCAGTTCCCTGTATCCTGTAATTTTATCCGAAGGACAGACCTCATTCCAGGCTTGTGCAAAAGCCCTGTCAAACCGGAAATCCGAATAGGAAAGGCTTTCCTGTGCCAGCGTAAAGGTCATCCGGAATACATCCTGCATCGGAAAATAACTTTCTTCATCGAAATAAGGATGGTATTTTTCCAGAACAGATTCCTCTGTCACGGTTTCATCCACCGACGGATACCAGACAACTCTATGGCCTTTCGATTCCATCATCTGGTCCGGATCCGTTTCAAGTCCCAGAAGATCGTCATCCAAAATCCAAAACTGGAGAATTCCCTCCTCCGGCAGTCCCATCGTATTTTCCGGCAGTTCTGCCAGCCGGAGCTGTGCCAGAAGCCGGAGCTGACGCCCTTTTTTGTCTGTCGGAACTTCACCGTCCGCCGGCAGATAGGGAACACCGCCCAGCTTACTGTCCGTCAGCCCGGCCGGCTCTGCATGCAGGTCGATATGTATCACCGGTTTCAGCGTTTTTTCCTTTAATCTCTGAACCGTCTGCGCGAGGACTGTTTCCCGGTCCATGGCTTCAAAGCCTTCGGCTTCCCGGGCCTCCGGAACGCCACGAGTCCCAGGCTGTGTCTCTGCTTCCGGCATCTCATGAACTTCCGGGTGTTCCTCTGTCTCTGGTATTTCACGAACTTCCGGGTGTTCCTCTGCCTCCGGCATCTCATGAACTTCCGGGTGCGTCTCTGTCTCCGGCATCTCATGAACTTCCGGGTGCGCCTCTGTCTCTGGTATTTCACGAACCTCCGGGACTTTTTCTTCCGCTGTTTTTTTCCTGCCAAATAATCTTGAAAATATTCCCATATGTCTCCCCACACTCACTTCATATTTTATTTCTGTGATTATAATATTCGAAGCTTCCCGTTTTGTTCACACGCAATCTCCCAAATCCGTTTTACTCCTGATCGTTGGTCAGATGGTATTTATCCAGCACATAGAAAATAAGGCTGAGCGCCATACCGACGATACAGGCCAGAACCATTCCCGTCAACTGGATATTTCCAAACTTCACAACAATACCGGACAGACCGGTAACAAAGGTCACCGACGTCAGGATCAGATTTCTGGACTTTCCGTAATCCACTTTTGAATCGACGAGGATACGGATACCCGAAGCGCCGATCATCCCATAAAGCAGGAACGAAATACCGCCGATGACCGGCCCCGGAATCGTCTGGATCATTGCTGATAATTTACCGACAAAGGAACAGACAATGGAAATCACCGCCGCCCCGGCAATAACCCGGACACTGTACACCTTGGTCACCGCCATGACGCCGATATTTTCTCCATAGGTCGTTGTCGGCACCGAACCGATCAGACCGGAAATCATAGTGGAGAAATTATCGCCGAATAAAGAGCGGTGAAGTCCCGGATCCCTGAGCAGATCCCGTCCGATGATTTTGCTCGTAACTACCTGATGGCCAATATGCTCAGATGTAATCACAAGGATTACCGGAAGAATAATCAATATCGCTTCCAGGCTGAACTTCGGCGCCTGAAAATTCGGAAGGGCAAACACCGGAGCCGACGCAACCTCGGTAAAATCCACAATACCACAGAGAATGGCAGCCACATAACCGGATACAACCGCAATCAATATCGGAATGACTGATAAAAATTTACGGAATACGACCGAACCGAATACGGCCACACCCAGAGTCACAAAAAATACGATGGCATTCTGAGGCACAATATTTTCTTCCAGCAATCCGGCATTTCCTGCTGCTGAACCGGAAAGCTCCAGTCCGATCAGCGCAACAACCGGCCCCATTGCCGCCGGAGGAAGGACCACATCGATCCAGTCCGAACCGAATTTATAGATAATTCCGGCAATCACACAGCCTAAAAATCCCACAGCCACGAAACCGCCAAGCGCATAAGGATATCCCATTTCACTGATAACGATTCCTGCCGGAGCGAGAAAAGCAAAACTGGAGCCCAGATAGGCCGGAGCCTTTCCCTTCGTCACAAAAATAAATAACAGCGTTCCCACACCATTCATAAACAGCACAATCGCCGGATTAATTCCAAAAAGAAAAGGCACCAGTACCGATGCGCCAAACATGGCAAACAAATGCTGTATACTCAAAGGTACTAACAGCTTAAACGGCACCTTGTCCTCTACTTGAATAATTCTCCCATTTTCCATAGACATTTCCTCCTTCGTTCTATAAAGTTGACCTGTTTTTCTTATTGTATAGAAAAAACGCTCCGCGAGGATCGCACTGCGGCAGAAGAGAATTGTGTCGCTGAAGTGACCCGCCGCAGGCGGAGAATCCCGCGAAGCAGGATTCTTTTTTATTTTATCACACTTTTTTCTTCCGGTAATCCTTTTGCCGATGAAAAATATTTATCGTATGACAAAAGTCATATCTTTTCGACATAGCCTTGAAAATTTCAGCCAATCCGGTAAAATAATATTTAAATAAAGGGGCGCTGCCCTTTTCATTCACCCTGTTCATCTAAGGAGGTTTTCTATGAATCCGATTGAAGTCCATGGACTTACAAAAGACTACGGTCACGGAAAAGGCGTTTTCCAACTGGACTTTTCCGTTAAAAAGGGAGAAATTTTCGGCTTTCTCGGACCAAACGGCGCCGGAAAAACAACAACCATCCGTCATTTAATGGGCTTTATCCGCCCGGATTCGGGAACGGCCTTCATTGAAGGCATGGATTGTTTCCGACAGCACCCTGAAATCCAGAAAAAGCTTGGATATCTGCCCGGAGAAATTGCTCTGATGGATGGAATGTCCGGCATAGGTTACCTGAATTTCATGGCGGATATGAAAAACATCCGGGACAAAAGCCGGATGAAAGAACTGATGGATTATTTTGAACTGGACCCAAAGGGTTCGATTCGCAAGATGTCCAAAGGGATGAAGCAGAAGCTGGCCATCATCTGTGCCTTTATGCAGAACCCGGAAATCCTAATTCTGGATGAACCGACCAGCGGACTGGACCCGTTGATGCAGAAACGCTTCATTGACCTCGTGCTGGACTTTAAAAAGAAGGGAGCGACCGTCCTTTTGTCCTCCCATATTTTTGAAGAAGTTGAAAAATCCTGCGACCGCACGGCAATTATTCGAAAAGGAAAACTTGTTGCCATTGAAGATATGAATTCTCTTGCAGAAAAGAAGAAAAAAACCTATACTGTGACCTTTGCTGACAGCGAAGCCGCTGCCCGGTTTGCTTCGGACAAAACCCTCCCGGTCAAAGATTTCTTTGAAAACCGTGTAAATCTTCTGGTGAACGGCGCACCCGCCCAAATCCTCCAAAAGATTGCCGCAGCAAATCCCATCGACATAGACATAAAGACCCAGAGTCTGGAAGAATTATTCTTACATTTTTACGATGAGGAGGAAGGTCTATGATTTTTCCATTATTTAAACGAAATATCAGCTCCGGCATCAAAGTTTTTATGATTCTGTTCGCCGTGATCTGCATGTATACGACCATTATTATTTATATGTATAATCCGGAGCTGTCGGAAATGCTGAGCGACTATCAGAAGGCCCTTCCGGGAATGATGAGCGCCGTCGGAATGACAGGCATCGCCTCAAACCTTCTGGAATGGATTCAGATTTACCTCTACGGTTTTATCATGACATTATTTCCGATGGTCTTCGCCATTATTCTTGGAAATAAACTGGTGATGAACGATATCAATCAGGGCAGTATGGCAAATCTGTTATCCAGCCCCTACTCCCGGTTCCGCATCATTCTTACCCAGGTGATTTCCGCTGTTTTACTGATGTTTCTGCTGCTGGCAGCCGTTACTGCTGTCGGAATTGCAAGCAGCCGGATTATGTTCCCGGAAGCGCTGGACCTCTCCCGTTACCTTCAGTTAAACGGCAGTTTATTCCTCCTGCAGCTTATCATTCTCGGGATTGTATTTTTCGCTGCCTGCCTCTGCAGTGAATCCAGATATTACTACAGCTTCGGCGCCGGAATCCCAATTTTATTTTTCCTGCTGCAGATGTTGTCCAATATGGGCGATAAACTGGAAAATCTGAAATATGCCACCATCTTCACCCTGTTTCCTGCAAAGGATATCGTTCAGGGTATTGAAGGTTACTGGACTTCCAATGCAGCAATGGCCTGTATTGCTCTGGCATTATTTGCCGCAGGTATTTTCCGGTTCTGCCGCAGAGACTTATCCCTGTAAATATAACAATAGCTTAGCCTAAAAATGGCTTCGGAAATTTTCCGAAGCCGCTTTTTATTTATCTGCGATGATGGTTTTACGCACAATAACTATAGATGGCATCTCGCAGAAATTTTGTACATCCCGGTGCAATTTTATCATAATAAGCCGTGAACCGGGCGTCGGCAACATACCCGTCCGCCAGCATCCGGTGGGCTTCCTTCGAGTACATCCCTTCTTTCCAGAACATACAGAGCCATTCTTTATGCAGCGCGCAGGCTTTACGGGCCAGTTTCCCGGCCGGATCACCCTGCTCAAAGGCCGCCCCGAGCGTCCTGTTAATCTCAGCGCTCAGCTTCTGAGCTCTCTGCCAGTCCGCTTCATCCATTCCTTTAACTTTCGTATAGCAGTCATCCACCATGTCGTCACCGTATTTTTCACGGATTTCTCTGCCATAAGCCGCTTCATTATCATCAATCATTTTTTGTTTAAAGCCTTCAAACTTTTCATTGTCGCTCATCACACATTCTCCCTTCAGACTGCCGATTGTTTTCGTCACATTATCAATCAGCCTTTCAATTTGTTTTTTTCGTAACAGAAGTGCGGACAGATGGCTCTCCAGCGCCCGGGCCTTATCAAAGTCCGGGTCATTTAAAATCTGATGGATTTCTTTTAAGCTCACGCCCAGTTCCCGATAGAAAAGAATCTGCTGTAATAAATCAACTTCTTTTTGTCCGTAAATACGGTAGTCATTTGCAGCGATCCGCGCCGGACAGAGCAATCCAATCTGGTCATAATACCGAAGTGTCCGGGTACTGACTCCGGAAATTCGGGCCAGATTTTTTATGGTATATTCCACTGTTTATCACCTCTTGCGACAACTATAATCCATGACGCAGCGTCAATGTCAATACATTTTACATCAAAAATATTTATATCAAAAATAATTTTAAACAGGCAATGGCTACAGATCCCACCGCCACCACCCGTTTTAAAAGGGTCTGATTGATTTTTGAAGCATTCCTGCTTCCGAAAAACACACCGACGGCATGGACCGCCAGAATCACAGGTATCAGCATCCACATTTCCTGTTCGAGCCGGGCATTGAAAAAATACCCTGCAATCGCCGGAAGCGCAATAAATATCGAATCAAAAAGGGCAATACCGATGGCCATATGGGCGGAAAATCCAAGCAGGGTCAAAAGGGGCATCACAAGCACCGGGCCGCCCGCTCCGGAAGCCGCACATACAACTCCGGTCACAGCGCCGAGCCCAAAACAGAGTATTTTCCCATCTTTCGCAGCGCCTCCGGCGCCCGTATCTTTTTTATCTTTTCTGAGCAGAATGGAAACTCCCGAACCGAGCACAACGATATAGAGAATGGTCTGCATTACATCCTCCGGAATCAGAAGATTTAGACGAACGCCTCCGATAGCTCCCACAAAGCTTCCGGCGGACAAAATCATCGCCGTCCGAAGATCCAGGTTTTTACTTTTATAATAATTTACCGAACCGAGCACACCGGAAATTAAAAAGGCGGCAAAGCTGAGAGCCAGCGTTTCTGCCGGAGCCATTCCAAGAAAACCGCTGTAAAACATCGGCAAAAGAAACCCTGCAATCCCTGTAAGACCGACGCACAGGCCGACGAGCAGATTGACAGCCAGGATTAAAGCAATATTCACATCTTTTCCTCCTTCATAAGAACCTTTCTTTTCATTATTATATCATACTTTACCGTGCGGAGCCAGACGGAGCGCGCCATGCGGTATGCCCTGTGAGTATAGATTTTGATGCCGTCACCGATGTTCTAAAAGACATCTGAGGCTTCCCTCGACATTATTTTCTATATCATATATAATAGAAGCATAAAACAGACAGGAGGACGAACCCCATGAAATTAAAATTCCTGCACCCTATCCCGGAAGATATCAAAGATAAATTTCAGAAACAGTCCGAAAAAAACAGTTGGAAGATCATGACGATTCTCAGCATTTTAACACTGTTTATGCAGGCGCTGAATATGTGCCATGTTCTGTTTCTTTCCTCAAAAAAACTGGGCACGCTGAACAACCGGATATACTTTAGCTTTTATTGTTTTCTGTTCTGTGCCTGCGCCCTGTTTCTCATCGTCCGCTATTGTTTCATCAAAACGCTGAAACACCGGACCATGATGGTCATTCATACGGTTTTTTATATCCTGTGGATGCTCTGGGGAATTTTACTCAATTACTATGAGTTAACCCGTTCCCCACAGCAAAACCTGTCCGTCATTATCATATGTATCCTCGGTGTGGCCATCTGCATCCAATATAGCCCTCTGATATCTTTGCTTATAAGCGGCATCGGCGCCCTTATATTCGGTATTATCGCGGCGCCCATTATTGAAGTCGGCGGACTGATTAATATCCTCGCTGCCGTCGTCATGGCTTTCATTACGGCCCACATCCAGTTTTCTTATAAAATCGCGGCTTTAAAAAGCCAAAAAATCATTGAGCATGTTAATGAAAACCTAAGAGATGCAAATAAAAAGCTTGATGCCAGTCTTCAAAAATTCCAACTCGTTGTTGAACAGATTGATAATATTCTATTTGACTGGAATCTGGAAAAAAACAAGATTTCTTTTTCGAAAAGATGGCAGAAAAATTTTGGATATGATCCGGAAGTCACAGAAGCTTCCAAATGGTTTTCAGAAATCCCCTTCTTAAGTCCAAATGAAAAAGAGGAAATTCTTCAGGGGATTCACCATTCCATTCAAAATCATGAATTATTTGAAACGGAAGTTCCTATCGAAAATAAACATGGAAAAATCGACTGGTATCTTCTGCGTTTTCACCCTCAGACTGAAACGGACGGCAGTGTTAAATCCGGCATTGGATTTCTGACAAATATTCAAAAGCAGAAGGAGGCCCTCGCCGGAATAACGGAAAAAATATACCGGGACGCTCTCACGGGAACTCTGAACAGGATCGGTATGAAAAAGGCTTTTGATGAAGCACAGGCGCAGAAACTTCCGCCCCTGAATTTCGCCGCGCTTTTAATTGATCTGGATAATTTCAAACAGGTCAACGATACTTACGGACATCCCTGTGGTGATGCGGTCCTTCTCGAAGCCGCAAGAGTTTTCCGCAGCTTTTTTGCAGAGTCCGGTCATGTCGGACGTATTGGCGGCGATGAATTTATGATTCTGTGCCAAAAGCCGGAAAACCTGAAAACATTTAAAGAAAATTTACAGCTTCTGGAAAATCACGGTATATTTATTTGGTGGAAATCCCAGGAAATCCATGTCAAATTCAGCACCGGATGTATCTTTTCTAAAGACGGCGACACCTACGACCTCCTGTATCAAAAAGCGGATCAGGCGCTGTACCGCGCCAAAAAGCTCGGCAAAGGCCGGTATTATATTGAAGAATCCTAAAAAACTCCGGGGAGCACATCATTTTCTCCCCGGAGTTTTAAATACCTTTTATTTATTTCATCATAACTTTTCTAAAATTTTTCTTTCCTCTTCGGAGCACACGGCCTTCGCCTGCAAATACTTCTGCCGCATATTCTGCTTTGATATCCTCTACTTTTTCGCCGTCCATGGCAACGCCGCCCTGCTGTACCGCGCGTCTGGCTTCGGATTTTGAAGGCACTAATCCACTTTTTACCAATACGGTTAAAATATCAATTTTTCCATCTGTAAAATCTGCGCTGTCTAATTCCGCTGTCGGCATATTTGCTGCACTTCCCGCGCTGAATAATGCTCTGGCACTTTCCTGGGCCTTTGTCGCTTCCTCTTCGCCATGAACCAGTTTTGTCAGTTCAAATGCAAGGATTTCTTTGGCCTGGTTTAACTGGCTGCCTTCCCAGGCATCCATCTTGTCGATTTCTTCCAGCGGAAGGAATGTCAGCATACGGATACATTTTAATACATCCGCATCGGCAACGTTTCTCCAGTACTGATAAAATTCGAAAGGCGATGTTTTCTTCGGATCCAGCCATACCGCACCAGACTGGGTTTTACCCATCTTCTTGCCTTCGGAATTCAGAAGCAGTGTAATCGTCATAGCGCTGGCGTCTTTGCCGAGCTTCCGCCGGATCAGTTCGGTACCACCGAGCATATTGCTCCACTGGTCATCCCCGCCAAACTGTAAATTACAGCCGTATTTCTGGTATAATGCATAGAAATCGTAGCTCTGCATAATCATGTAGTTAAACTCAAGGAAGCTGAGTCCTTTTTCCATACGCTGCTTATAACATTCTGCTGTCAGCATACGGTTTACGCTGAAATGGGCGCCGACTTCACGCAGTACATCCACATAATTCAAATCCATTAACCAGTCCGCATTGTTCACCATCAGCGCTTTTCCCTCTGAAAAATCAATAAATCTGCTCATCTGCTCTTTAAAGCAGTCGCAATTATGCTGAATGGTTTCCGGTGTCATCATCTGACGCATATCCGTTCTTCCCGATGGGTCTCCGATCATCGCTGTGCCGCCGCCAATCAGAGCGATCGGTTTATTTCCCGCCATCTGAAGACGCTTCATCAGGCAGAGCGCCATAAAATGGCCAACATGAAGGCTGTCCGCTGTCGGATCAAATCCAATATAAAATGTCGCTTTTCCTTCATTTACCAAATCCCGGATAACTTCTTCATCGGTTACCTGGGCAATTAAGCCTCTGGCCTTTAATTCTTCGTAAATTTTCATATTCGTTTCCTCCTGTTTTTAACACTAAGAACTAAAAAAGAATCCTGCTTCGCGGGATTCTCCGCCTGCGGCGGGTCGCTTCAGCGGCACAATGCTCTTCCGCCGCCGTGCGATCCTCGCGGAGCGTTTTTATTGTATAGGAATTTCCTGTACAATAAAAATCCCCCGTCCCGAAAAGGACGAGGGTATAATCTCGTGGTACCACCTTTATTCGCAGATAACTTGCGCCACCTGCCTTCGGAAGTCTTCTGTTTTAAAGACCTCAACACAATAACGTGTGTCAATCCGTCACAGCCTACTAACTTCCGTATTCGGTGTGAAGCTCCAAGATGTATTCATCACTGATATCCCATGCGCCTCTCATCTGCCGGCTGCTTTCTGTCTGGTATTTTCAGTCACTACTTGTTCTTTTCCCTGCTTTTGTCTGTATATGTTGCCATATTACCCTATAAGCTGCCGTTTGTCAAGGCTTCCCTCAGAAATTTCCCGGACAGGTCAAAAGGAAACGACAAGCTGCATTTTAAAACGCTCTTCCCCAAATACCGCATGGGGAATATCCTTCGGCATAATGAGTGTTTCTCCTTCGTGAAGAATAAAAATGTCCCCGCCGACGGTAAAACGTCCGGTTCCTTCCAACACTGTCACCATAGCGTCGCCGCCTGCGGCATGCGTGGAAATCTCTTCTCCTTTATCAAATGAAAAAATCGTCATACTGACAGCTTCATTTTGTACCAGCGTCTTGCTGACAACCTGGCCTTCCTGATAAGAAACCAAATCCTTAAGCTGCAGTTTTTCCTGTTTTGCAATATTTTTATACATCACTGAATCCCTCCATAATCAAACCTTTGTCCCGGCAGAAGCACTATCCTTCAAATTTGTCTTTTTTCCATCTGCCCGCCTGTTTCGAACCATTGGCATAATATAAAGTGCCAGTTCCTTCCTTTACACCATTTTTAAATTCGCCGATGTACCGGGAACCTTCATTATAATATAATGTTCCCATCCCATCCATTTCACCGTTTTTGAAGCTGCCTTCGTAACGGGTGCCGTCAGACCAGCAATAGATACCATATCCTTCTTTTTTATTGTCCTTCCATCCGCCGGTATAATTGCCGCCTCCGCAAAAATGCAGCGTCCCCTGGCCTTCCCTCCGGTCATCCTGCCACTCACCGTCATAAAAGGTGCCATCCGGCCAATGTAAAATACCATGCCCATGTCTTACTCCGCCTTTAAACTCCCCCTCATAATTAAATTCATCAACGCACCGGGAACCTTCATTATAATATAATGTTCCCGTCCCATCCATCTCACCGTTTTTAAAGCTGCCTTCGTAGCGGGTGCCGTTAGACCAGCAATAGATACCATACCCTTCTTTTTTATTGTTCTTCCATCCGCCGGTATAATTGCCGCCTCCACAAAAATGCAGCGTCCCCTGGCCTTCCCTTCGGTCATTCTGCCACTCGCCGTCATAAAAGGTACCATCCGGCCAATAGAAAATGCCATGGCCATGTTTCATCCCATTCTTACATTCGCCCTCATAACGGCCTTCAGAGTTCTCTATCACCCGAATTTTACAACTTTCCGCACATTTTCTCCGAATCGCAATATCTTCTTCAAATACTTCGCAAACCGTTCGATGATCCACAAAATCCCTCCGCCGGTCAAACCCACAATTTTCACACAGATATTCACTGCTCTGTTCTTCCAGACAAATCGGACACTTCCACATCTTTCAGCCATCTCCTTCCCCCTGATCTCCGCCATCCTTTGATCCACTGTTCATGTCTGATATTTTTATTATACCCTCACAGAATATAATAACAATACCTTTTTATTCCGGATGTGACTGCCGCTTTACCGGATGACGGATTACCGTCCGCCACCGCTCCGGCGCCACCCTTCTGGCATCGGACAGATAAATCTCATGATGCCTCCTGTTTTCCGAAAAATCATTTTCATAGCCATTTTCCTGAAGATACCGATCCATCAGCGCAACCGTGGCAGGCTCCTCATCAAATGGACCGATATGCAGGCATTGCACGCACAGCCCCTCCTTCACGGTCAGAAACTGTACTTTAGAAAAATCCTGCTTCTTTTTTCTTTCAGCTTCTGCCACAGCCCAGAGAAAATCTTTTTCCGTCACAAAATCCGGCAGCCGAATCATAGAAATCCACTGAAAAAGTGCCTTTTGCCCATAATCTACACCGCAAATGCCTTTCTGCCACCAGAAACCCTCCAACGGAGGCACGACATAATCAAAATATCCGTCAATCCGGTGGTCTCCCTTCTTACTCATTTTAATCGTAAATGCTACTGCGTAAAGAAGTCCAATTGCCGCCTTATATTCACCGTCTGCTTCATTGGGATCACCGCTTCCCCGTACCGCAGCAAAATTCATCTCCGGTATTTCCACAATCTCCGGCGTTCTTTTTGGCATATAAAATTCCCGGTATTCCTTTTTATAATCAAAAGCCATTATTCATCTCCCCTTTTATATTCAGCAAGAATTTCCTGCTGCTTTTTCCGGCTAAAACCTCCAAGCACCAACTGATAGGACTTATCCAGAAGATCTCTCAGCAGATCATCCGGCACGCTGCCATCCGGATTTATTGAATTCCAATGCACCTTGTTGCAGTAGTAACCGGGAATAATATCCGCGTACTGCTGCCTTAGAAAATCCCCCTCCAACGGTTCCAGCTTCAGAGTAATATAATAAGGCTTATCATTCCGGTCAAGACATATGGCGGCGAAAAGTTTTCCGCCAATCATATAGCGAATCCAGTTCCACTCTTTTTTTAAATCCTTTGTAACCCCCGGTTTTCCCAGAAGATATTCATCTATCCACAGATATTTCATATGCGCCTCCTGTCAGCAGTTTTTCTCTGCAAGCATTTTTTCGAATTTCTTTTCCGACAATATTTCATGGGTAAGAAACACACCGTCATAATACAGGCTGAATGTGGAAAAGGGTGAATATGAATTCTGCGCCTGCGCTACCGTCTTCAGATGCACGGCCTCAAAGGCTGCATTTCTTTCTTTTGCAATTTTTGTAAGAATCGGCACATATTTTGCCGTGAAAGGACACTGATCCGAATAATACAGCGTAAATCCCTTTGCATCCGGAATCGGATGCTTCACCTGTTCCCGGAAACACGGCTTCTCCGCCGCAGCTTCAAAAGGCAGCACCCTCAGTTCAAAATAGGGCTCTGCAGTATCGCAAACCTCAAATCCTTTGTATGTCAGGTACTTCGGGTCTGACAAAAATCCCTTTTTCTTTTTAGAAGAAAGAACCACCAGCCCCTTTTTTCCCGCTTCTCTGCCATCAGATATGCATTGCTCCAGAAGCGCGTCCGCATACCCCTGTCCCTTAAACTTCCCTGAAACCCACAGGCAATTGATATACATATATCCTTCTGCTTCCACAGGCGCCCATGCATATTCGGCAGGAATATATTCGATAAAGCATTTTCCCCGGACATTTCCTTTTAAAAAAACAAGACCTTCATCCAAACGGGCTTTCATCCATTCCTTTTTACACTGTGCCTCTGCCCCCGACAAAGCGCAGCAAATATGCTCTTCTTCCAGATTTTCCTTTGTTACATTGACAAATGTCATCATTCTGTTTCACCTGCTTTCTGATAAACTTTCACCATAGATTCTGCAATTTTCAGAAGTTCATCCCGGATATCCTTCGGCTCCAGAAGTTCGGCTTTACCTCCAAATGACAAAAGCCAGCAGAGCAGATTCTCTCTGTCGGTATAATCCCCATTGAATAAGAGTTTCCCATCCGTCTGCACTTCAAAACAATCCGCCCCGAATTCCTCGACCAGCCGCCATTTCATTTCCGGTTCAAAAAGCGCTTTCACACGGATTCCGCCCGGAAAAATATGTTCCGTGGACAAATCCGGCAGCGGCACCTTTCTCCCGGAAAAGCGTTCCGGAAGCGCCCTGACCTGTGTCATTCGGTTCAGCTTAAACAACCGGAAATCTTCACGCTTCTCACACCAGCCCCAGACATACCAGCTTGACCATCGAAACACAAGATAATAGGGCTCGATCACACGACTGCCGGTTCCACCGGGCGCATAATACGTAAAGGATAACTTTACCTTCTCCGCAGCGGCCGTCTGGATCGTTTCAATCTTCGGTGCCAGCGAATCCTTATACCAGGAAGACAGATCGATCAGGATTGAATCCCTCCCGCTGACAAATCCGGATGCCCCCGGTTCCATTTTTTCCATCAAACGGCTGTAATCGCTGCCTTGGCTCACGCTGTCCAGACTGCGAAGTCCCGCCAGAATCATCTGCATATCCTTTGAAGTCAGAAGGGTTTTGTCCATCTTATAGCCATCCATAATACGGATGCCGCCGCCCACGCCCTGGGTGGTAACGACCGGAATCCCTGCCCTGCATAGATCTTCAATATCCCTGTTGATCGTTCTTCTGGAAACCTCAAATTTTTCTGCCAGTTCCGGCGCTGTTACTCTGTCCTGTTTCAAAAGCACCGACAATATACCAATCAGCCTGTCTATCTTCATATAAACTCCTTTGTATCCTATAATATCAGGCAAAACATGTCACCTGTCTGTCATGTTTATCATAACATATGAGGAAAAAGAAAACACCCTTTTTCTTGTCTCCGCCTTGACAAATACGTAATATATTACTATAATTCAAACAGGTAACTTATTACTGATTAAAAAAGGATGATGAAAATGACTTATGAAGAAATGGGAACAACATTACAGTGGAAGAAAAACCTTCTGTTTGCCGGAATATTTATCCAGGAGAATTTGTTACATACCGTTTTTGACCGCTATAATACCATGTCCTGCAAACAATGGCTCCTGATGTCCGTTCTGAAGGCCTTTGACACACCGCCTGATCTTTCAGCGGCAGCAAAAGCTATGGGCTGCTCCCGGCAAAACGTAAAACAACTGGCGCGCCCATTGGAAAAAGACGGATATATCACACTGGAGCGTTCGACTGAAGATGCCCGCAGCTTATGCATCTCCTATACGGACAAAGGACGGCAGTTCAGCCGGGAAAATACCGCCAGAGGCAGGTTTGTCCATGATGCTGTTTTTCGGGAATTTTCTGAGGATGAGATTGAGAACTACTTCGCCCTGTCTGTGAAGATGATGCATGGAATCAGGCATCTGGAAGAAGCGTTCCAAAAGGAAATGGAGGAAAAGGAATGAACATCAAATTAGTTTATAAAAGTAAGTCAGGTTTTACGAAGCGGTATGCGGAATGGATTGCCCGGGAAACAGACTGTGAATTGATACCGCTGAAAAGGAGCAATGCTGCTTCTGTTTCCGGCTGTGATATTTTTATCTATGGGAGCCGGGTACATGCCGGACGGGTGGACGGTCTGTCCAAAGCACGTGAACTTTTCGTCAGGAGCGGCGCAAAACATATGATTGTTTTCGCCACAGGCGGAATGCCTAATTCCGCTGTTGATACGCTGGAAGAAATGTGGCGAAACAACCTTACTGCTGATGAAATGAAAGAAATTCCCCACTTCTATATGCAGGCAGGAATTTGCTATGAGAAGCTTGGACCTATTGATAAGGCCATGATGAAAATGGCTGCTTCCATGATGGCAAAGCAGGCAGATACCAATCCTACGGGACAACCGATGGCAAGTGCCCTCCAGGGTTCCTACGACATTTCTGACAGACAGTTTATCGCCCCATTGGTAGCGGCTTTAAAAGAGTTTTGATCTTTCTTTTATTCCGCTGTCCGGCTTTTTTTCTCTTTTGCTTTCACTCCGGAAATAAATTCCCTGAGAATCGGATTGAGCTTCTCTGCCTTTCGCATAGGAAAGTCATGTCCGGCCTTTGATAATACCATTGTCCGGCAATGTGGGTTGCTGCCAAGCAGCGTAAGCGACGTCTTCATGTCCTTCACTTCCCCGCTGCCGCAAATCGCCAGCATTGGCACATCCACAGCCGAATACACCGGCAGCCTTCGCAGGTCCAGAGTATTTTCAAAAAATGACCGGTAAATCTGCGGGGTCATCTGCTTTGAATATTCCGCCATATAATCCGCCTGCGCCTTGGTATAATGCCAATATTTTCCCTGAAAGCGGACAAGACGCTTCCAATGAAGCAGCCCCGCCATCATGCCGGCCATCCGGCTGTACATTTTAACGGTTTTCGGCGCCGGGTTCACCCATGCACTCAAAAATACTGCGAAGCAAAACTGTGCCGGACGCTCGCACACCAGCATAACAGCAAGCTGAGCGCCAAGGGAATGGCCGATGACACCGATTTTATCTTTGTGCAGGCTATCCACCAGCGAAAGCACTTCCCGCTTCATCCCTTCAGGTTCATAGACTTTACCGGCGGATTTTCCTGCGCCGTACAAATGCGGCACAATCAGATGGTATTCTTCCGCAAAGCCATATTGCCCGCAGAAGGTATCAAGAGCCGCCGCACCATGCAAAAGCAGGATTGTAGGATTATCTCTGTTTCCATATTCATCAAAATGTATCATTATGATTTTCCTTCTTCCTTCCTGAGACGATTCACAAAACTGTCAATTTCTCTGTTTACCTGTTCCGGATTATCGCCATTGGCAAAATGTTTGGCTCCCTTTATAAAATGTAGAGGATAACCGGTCTGCTCTGCCCATGCTTTACAATATGCCTTTACCTTCCCTGTGCTGTCCTTTTCCCCCACAAGTATCAGGACCGGAAATTTAAAAGAAACATCTTTATTTTCCAGCGTGAAATACGTATAGGCAATTTCCATCTGCTCTATAATATCCGCTTTAGACAATGGCTTCAACATAGCCATCATTTTCTGATAAGCGTATTTTGTCTGCGAAACCGACCATGCCATACTCTTTCGTAAAATTTCATCGGGAAACCATTTTGCCATTGGCGCTGCCTGACGAAGCCACCACAAATCCGATTTTGAATAATACCGTACTCCCAGCGGTGTCGTATCCAGCGCAACCAATCCACTGACCATTTCCGGATAAAGAGCCCCAAAGTGCTGACTTGGGTAACCGCCCATAGACATTCCCACCAGCACTGCCTTTTCTATCTTTTCTTTTCTGAGAATCGAATATAAAATATCCGCTGTATCCCGGTAAGAAAAACCGTGATAGGGCCTTGATAAGCCATGCAGCGGAACATCCCAGAGAATCAGCGTATATTTTCCCGAAAAAAAGCGCACCTGCTTTTCAAACATGGTATGATCCGCCGTGACTCCGTGTGTAAATACAATGCAGTCAGAATTCATCCCAGCCCTGTCCACCCAGTAATAAACGATTCCGCCCGACGCTGTCATTTGTTTATGTTCCATAAAGATCCGTTCTCCCTTCCGGTATAAATCCGCTTCCATAATCCAATCAGATCTGTGATTTCCTGTTCAATCTCATCCGGCACAATCACACCGTTGCGGTACTTCTTTAGCATATAGCCATCCACAGCGTAAAAAATCTCCGAATACATCAGCTTCAGATCAATATCCTCACGAAAAGCAGCCGTGTTCATCGTATCAAACACCCTGCTTTCACTGATCCGGCTGACATCCGCAAAACTTTTCTGAATAACCTCTTTGATGTCCGGCTGCTGCTCATAATACGCTTTTAATGTAAACGCATAAATATGGGGGCATTTTCGCATAAGCGCACATTTTGCCAACAAACTTCTTCTCAGCATTTCAAAAAAATCATCCGTATCCAACACCTGATACTCTCTGGTTGAATTTCTCGTCAATTCTATTGCGTTGTTCCACAAATACAAATACAACGCCTTTTTATTCGTAAAATAATGAAAAAGCAGGGATTTTGAAATGCCGCCTTCCATTGCTATTTCCGACATTGACGCTTTTTTGTAATTGCTCTGTGAAAACACTTTATATGCAGCATTAATCATCCGTTCCTGTTTCTCCGGCGAAAGCTGATAAAATTTTTCGTTCATAGTCCCCTCCCATTGACCATTACGGTTAATCTGAAGATATTATAAGTCCGTTGACCATTTTTGAGAAGACCTGGAAAACTGCCGGTCAGCATTTGCTGTCAGCAGATTGAAGAAACCCGGTTCATCATTTCAGATGGCCGTCTGGGAAATCCCCTATGGAGAAACGACCACTTACGGTGCCATCGCAAAAAAAATTGCAAATCAGAAAAATCTTAAACAAATGTCATCGCAAGCGGTTGGCGGAGCAGTTGGACGCAACAAAATATCTATCATTATTCCCTGCCATCGTGTCATTGGAAAAGCGCCTACAGAACGTGCTGTTGTAATGGATGGAATGAATTTTTTCACAGGGATGTTTTCCCGATTTGAATCGGTTGTTTTACTCACTCATATAACGGTCAAGATATTCTACAATTTTCTCCATATACTCAACGCCCTGCTTATTATCGTTTTGCAGTCCGTGACCGGAATGTTCAAACACGATATATTCGTGAGGCACATTGTATTTTGTCAGTTTTTCATCCAACCTGACCGAACCTTCATACGGCTGGAAAGTATCGTACATCCCATATGCCATAACTGTAGGAACGCTGTTTTCATTCACCCAGTAAAGCGCAGAAGTGTCCTTCACCAGTTCGTCATGTTCCGGGGTGCCAAACAGCTCCGGGGTGATGGTCTTTCCGGTCATAACGCTGAACAGCCCGGCCGCTGCTTCTGCATTTTGGTCAAATCCATAGTTTTTCCAGTCCTCCGGATAAAAGCTTGACGGTCCAACGCCTTCAAATACCATTTTAACCGGAACAGGAGATGTATCCGCATCACGGTAAGCATAGATCAGCGCCAGGCATCCACCGGCTGAGCCGCCGGACATAGCCATACGGTCAATATTATAACCGAGTTTTTTTGCTTCCTCTATTATGTAAGGCATACTTTCCTTAATCTCCATTGACTGGGTATAGACATTAGCATCAGGGTTTTCTTCATTGAACAATGTGTAGTTAATTCCTGCTGTAACATATCCCAAAGAACAGAGCCATTGAAGCATTTTTGCATCATCACTCTTGTCTCCCGTCGCAAATCCGCCTGCGTGGAGATAGACAATGAGACCGTAATTCTCTTTTGTATTGTCTTTCGGAACATAAAGATCAAATTTGTTAGCGGGTTTTTCTCCATAGGAAAAATCCGTATAGATTTCGCCTATTTCGTCACTCCACTTCACACTGTACTTTTTCATTCTCGGTGACACATAAGTCATTTTAAAAATAACAGAACCTGCAAAAGAAATAATAAATGCGAAAATGCAGCTAAAAATAAACATTGTTCTTCCCTTCTTTTTCACTTTACTCATAGTATGTTCCCCCCGAACAACGTTCCACCGAGCATAAGATTCATTACTGCCCGTACCGCAAGTCTGCCTAAAATAATACCCACAATGATAACCATTGCTAAAATAAGAATTCTTTTTTGTGTAATCGTCATTTTTATCTAATCCTTTCTTCACTTGACATGACAAATTTCGTGTTCTACAATGATGATACATTTATTTCATCGATATGATTGTATCAGCAAAATATGTAAAGTCAAGAAGGGAACAAAAAATGAGACAGAATGTGGGAAATGTATCACCGATGAGCAACGAAGGGCGCAATGCTTATGTAATCGAACATCTTACGGATGCTATGCTTAATTTATTGGCTGAAAAACCGATTAACGATATATCGATAAGCGAGCTTGTCGATAAAGCCCAGGTAGGCAGAGCCTCCTTCTACCGTAATTACACCTGTAAAGAAGATATACTGAAAATATATCTTGACAGCCTGTTTAAGGAATTACAATCTGAATGGAATAAAGAGAGCAATGCGCCTCTCAGTGAACAACTCAAAAAACTAATCCTGCACTTTGAAAATAACCGTTCATTTTATGAGCTATTAAACAATCGTGGCTTAGCTTACCTTTTGAAAGAAACAATTTTAGGCATCTTTGAGTTAAATCCTGAATGTGAAATGGCAGAAGCGTACATAAAAGCCTTCGCAGCCTATACGCTGTATGGCTGGGTGGATGTTTGGTTTCAAAGAGGAATGAAGGAATCTGCGGAGGAAATCGCCGAATTGTTTAAAAAATGTGGATTATGACATGCCGATACAGAAGTTCTATGAGAAGGACACATTTCACTGGTTGTGGTCATCTTTGTCATTTAAACAAGCACGTTTTAACTCTGCTTTATTCCGGTACATTCTATTATCGGCAACCTGAAAGATTTCTTCATAAGTATCGCCGTCAATGCCCAGGTATGCCATACCGGAAGCGATGCGATATTGGCAGCCACCATAATCCAAATGTATAATTCCAGAACTATACTTTCTTTTCGGGACAAATGTTTTTTATGCAATAAGATAACAATTATATTTGAAATCAAAGAAACGCACGCCAACATAGACGAAAGCCAGAAAAACTCCCCCCTGTGATACATTGTATTTTCATCAACAAAATATACCCAGTCCGTAAACTGAGAAACAATGATAAGTATTTCGCTCAGCGCAAGATTAAGAACTGCAGCAATATACCATACACGAAGTTTTTTATTTTTTCTGCCTCCAAGAATATGCAGAATATAAAGAGAAAATAAAAAGGAATAAGCAGAACCGCTGTAACTGGCTCTTGGCTTATCCCTTACTTCCCGGATATTTAAAATGGATTTGAATTTCTACACTCACATCAGAATCTTCATGACTTCTTCCAAAGACATTTTTCCCAGTGTGAACCGCTCCAATGCAAGATATCGTTTTTCTGCCGCTGTATGTTCTTTTTCACAAAGTGTTTTTACAATCTGCGCCTCGTCCTTCAGCGGTTCAAGTACATGATTCTTCGAGTCATAGGCCTTAAAATATCTGATTCCGAATCTCCGCTGGGATTCTGCGTTGATGTGAATTCCATCCGGATTGGCGTACAATCTTTCTCCTGTCACATAATAACAATTCTCATTGTTTTTTGCATACCGGAGCAATTCCTGATTGACCCGTTCATATTCCGGACAGCTCATTCCGAAAGCAGTCTTTCCCAGATAATCTCCCAGTCCTCCGATGATAAACGGAATTTCCGGAGCATCCAATTCTTCCCGAAGTCTGTTTACAATCCGTTCCAATTTCTTATAGTAATCCTTATATTTTCCACTCTGGCTGTCGTTTTCTCCCTGATGCCATAAAATTGCGATTAATTCACTGTTTTCCATGGCATATTTTGCTTCGCTGACAGCATGACGGAACAAGGTATCTTCCACATCCCATTCATCAATCGCGCTGCCGCCTTCTGCACATGGAATCAATCCAAGCTGTTCCTTCGGATTTGCACTGCACCAGGCTTGTGCAAAGGACGCTGCCGGACCGACACCTGCAACCGCCCGGTCAAAGTGAAGCGGTTCTGCCATCATCTGCCATCTTCCATTTCTCAACATAAATATTCTTTCGTCACAGATTGGAGCCACTTCCTGTAAAAAACCCCGTCCTGCCATATTGGATTGTCCAATCAATAAAACTGATTTCATTTCAACACCTCATTTTCTTTCGCTTGCTGCGTTATTTTGTACAGATTTTCTGCCACTTCCCGCTTTTATAACGGCACAGAGCAAAAACTGCGGTACAAAGCCATGTAAAACCAATGGTCCACCAGATTCCCCATTGCCCGATAAATGGAATATTTGTCATCAGGAATACAAAAATAAGTTTACATCCTATTTCAATCATTCCATTTGCCATAGAGTAAACGGTATCTCCGGCACCATTTAAAAAATACCGTGTAATTTGTGTACTGCCTAAAAAAATCATAAATACACTGGTTATATGAATCCCTGTTACTGCGTTCTTTATAATCAAATCATCCGAAACAAAAATCCCCATGATGAGATTTCCAAATCCCCAAAAGACTGCCACTAAAGCAATAGCATAAACAGCACATATTTTTAACGCAGAATGCAGCCCCTGCCTGATACGTTCCGTATGCCCTGCTCCTGCATTCTGACCTGTATATGTAGCAATTGCCGTTCCCAGCGCAGTAAAAGGCTGCTGAATCAGATTCTCAATCTGGTTCGTTGCTGCAAACGCTCCTATGACGCCTGTACCAAATCTATTGATGACCCACTGCATGATACTGCCTGATAAATAAATCAGCGAGTATTGAAATCCCATAGGAATACATAGTTTTAAAATCTGTTTTGCCATTTTCTTATCAAACTTTGAAGTTTTCAGTGCGTCCCTGAAACAAGAATACTGCCTGACTGCATAAATGGAACACAGCACACCTGCGATTCCCTGCGCTAATAAAGATGCCACGGCGGTTCCCCCTACTCCGGTATGAAGAATCCGAACAAATACCAAATCAAATACAATATTGCAAACGCTGCATATCGTCAGGAATATAATCGGTGTTTTTGCATCCCCCAGCGCACGCAGCGTACTGAACGGAATGTAATACAAAATTACAAAAATAAGTCCTCCCATAGAAATCAGCATATACGCTGCCGCTTCTTTCATTAAAGCATCCGGCGTATTTAACAAAGTCAGGATTGGTTTTGTAAGCAGCATAGCAAGTGCGGAAATAATGAGTGTACTTATGACACTGATAATCGTTCCATTCCTGATTGCCAGCGCTGTATTTTTTTCATCTTTTGCTCCGAAATATTGTGAAACCACAATCCCGGAACCCATCGCAATCCCCAGGCTGATCGATGTAAATATCATAGAAACAGAACTTGTCGCACCTATGGCGGAGAAGGCATTTGCACCTATCAGGTGTCCGACAATAATTCTGTCAACGATGATAAAAGATTGCTGCAGAATGGTTCCGAGCATAAGCGGAACAGCAAAAGCTAAAAGTAAGCGGGCAGGATTTCCCTGTGTCATGTCCGTTTGTTTTCCCATTTTAATATTTCCTTTCCTAAGATTTCGCTTTTATTATAATGATTTCTATACAGAAAAAAAGAGCCAAAAATGATTATAACCATTTTAGCCCCAAAAAAGAGCTGCCTGTAAAGTGGCAGCCCTTTCCATATTACCTTACTATTTTGCGAATTGTTTCATAAGAAAGACCAAACTCCTTACATAGCGTATCCATACATACGCCCTTCTGATACTATTCTATTATACGATTATTTCTTTGTTCATAATATTGCCTGGAACCGCTTTTACTTCCCCATGATTTTTTACGTTCCGCAGAAGGAACGTATAGTAACTGTCCATTTACATAATGAGACACTTCCTGGAAAAGCTCCGGCGGGAGTACGTCTGCTGCGTTTAAATATTTCATGATTCCCTTCCGTCCTTTACTTAATTTTATTAAATAAAGTGCAGAATCAGCAGATTATACAACTATCGTTTATCCCATACAGACCGTTGCATTTCTACTATTCTGCATGGGGAAATTCATTATCTGAACACTTTGATCCTTTCAAGTTCACTTTCAGCACCCCCTTCGGGAAATTCAGGTAAACATAAACTTTTGAAACATGAGAAGTATAACAAATGCATGATATTCTGTCAATGCAAGTTCTTGAAAAGTATCATAATCGTTGCAGCCGCACCACCAATCTTCTCCGCGGAATTCTCCTTATCCGGCTTAATATTTCCTGCCGGGTCCTGACGGATAAAAATGCTGTCCATCTCATACTCTGAATATTTTTTATGTTTTCCAAATATTCTTCTTCAACCGGCGACAAGTTCTGTACTTGATATTTTCTATATTCTTCTGTCGCTTTCTCAATTGCCTGTGCATGACTAATCGTTCCTGCTCCCTGTAACACCTTTTCACCTGTGGTTTTTAAAACATTATCCAGATGCTCCACATAATCTGCCATATGCATAGGATTATGGCGCATAGCCTGAATTTCCGCAAAATCAAAGTAACCTGATACGATATTATTTAGAATTTTTAATTCTTCATCATTAAGATAATTCTTTGCAATACTGATATCTTTTATTTGTAGCAACTTTAGATTTCGCTTTAGATTTCACCCTATATCCAAGGGAAATAATCATATCAAGATTATAGTGGATTATATTATATTTTTTCCCGTCGGTCGCAGTTGTTCGGAATTTCCGAACAACTGCGACGCTTAAAAATTCTAACTTTTTGGGGTCACCTCACATTTCTGATCGATGCCCTATAAGATATTTCGGTTACTATTTACCAAAATTTCTTTTATGATTATAATTCTAAAGAATCTGGATTTAATAAAAAGTCATATACACTCATCATCAATATTCCATCCTCTGTATAAAATGGCCTTGGTATATTAGATGTAATCACAATTTTCTTAAAGGAATCATTTATTTTTAAGAAAGGTCTGATTTCCTGTGCCATTTTTTCCTCAGTTCCTAACATATATGCTGATTGGATATAGTATTTCCTGGAACCTTTACTACAAATAAAATCAACTTCCAACTGTTTCTTTACTGCTTTATCATTCTTATCCTTCTCAATAATCGTAAGATTACCTACATCAACATTATATCCTCGCATTTTCAATTCATTGTATATTACATTTTCCATGGAATGCGTCACTTCCATCTGACGGAAGTTAATTCTTACATTTCTAAGCCCCATGTCCATAAAATAATACTTAAGTGGTGTCCCAATATAAGATTTTCCTTTTATATCAAAGCGTTTTGCTTCTTCAATCAAAAATGAATCTTCCAAATAGTCGATATACTTGGTAATTGTTGTTACTGTAATCTTTGAATTATTGACACTCTTAAATGTTTTTTGAAGCTTATTCGGATTCGTAAGAGAACCAATAGCAGAAGAAAGAATATTCAATAAATACTCCATCTCACCCACATTTCTTATTTTATTTCTGGTAACAATATCTCTGATATACGTCTCTTTAAACAGATTTTCAAGCAATGCTATCTTTTGCTCTTCCGTATCAGCCAATACAACAAGTGGAATTCCACCAAAAGAAATATATTCATTCCATCCATCATAACGATTTCCAGCGTAAACGGACATAAACTCAGAGAAACTTAAAGGATACATATGAACCTCATCGCCTCTTCCTCCGAATTCTGTCGCAATATCTCTGGAAAGAAATTTTGCATTGCTTCCAGTCACATAAACATCACAATTTTTCTTATCTGCAAGACCATTCAGAACACTTACAAACTCGCCAAGTAACTGGACCTCATCCAATAAGAAATAATACTTCTTGTCATCCTTGATTTGTTCTTTTGCCCAAGGATAAAAAACTTTAGGATCTCGAAAATCAATATTGTCATACAAATCAAAAGCCATTTCAATAATATGGTCCTCTTCAACACCATCTGCAAGCAGATAGTTTCTAAACAAAGTACGAAGAAGATATGATTTTCCACATCGTCTGATTCCGGTTACTATTTTAATAAGTCCGTTATGTCTGCGCTTTATAATCTGGTCCAAATAATAATCTCGATTAATTTCTACTTCCATCTCTCTCACCTCTAAAAGATATTTTGGTTAATTATTCCCTAAATTTCTTTTAATATACCACATTTTTATCAAAACTCAATCCCTAGAAGAAATTTCGGTTAATTTTCACCTTTTTTTCTTCTAAAATCTTCCTTACAAAAAAGTAAAACCACCAATATCAAAATCAGATACTTTCAACCAGTCTCCCTTTAAAATAATGGATGGTGCGTTTTTATAGTTGTAACCACTTGATTTGTATACTTTCATTTTTCTAAATTTCTTAAATGCCATAACATTGCCTCCATAGATTTGACTTATTTTCAGATTAGCGTTCCAGACCTTGTATCGGATATAGAATCATAAAAGAACTGCTAATGCTTTGACGCACTAACAGTTCTCTTCTATAAGTTCAGTGTATTAAATTTTTTCTCCGTTCTTCACTCTTTGTAGCTCTTCTGTGTCTACGCTGAGTTTTACGCGGGTATCCGGCTTTGCATTTCGGTTGCCCAAGAGGCAAACCGTCTCCACATGGCACGATACGACAGGAAGTACGTCTATACCGCCTGTACGTATACCTAAATATATCAAGCACATTTTAACGTTTACTACTTTTTATATCGTTACTCAGTATACAAATTCATAAACTCCTGTGCAAATTTAGATACAAATTCATGATCTAATGCCGTTGCCAAGGTTTCATCGTTGTTATTAGCTGTAGGAGTCCAATTATACGAACCATGCATTACATAGTCCATATCGATTAACTGTATAAGAACCAGTTTTTGTTGCACCATCTAATGTGATTTTCTTTGGTATGGTTACTGTAAAATCAGAACCTACTTCTGCATATACTTCACATTCCTCTGCATCTACTGGTGCTGTGATTTCAGCAGTTGCATCTACATTTGCTGTAGAATTTTCATATGCCATTGCAGGCATCATTGTTCCTGCAAGCATCAATCCTGCAAGTGCTAAACTTGCTAATTTCATCTTTCTCATTATTAAATTCCCTCCTTATTCATTTGCTTTGCAAATGAATCTTAACCTGCCACTTCGTGGTTTAGGCACTTCTTGACTTTTAATAAAGTCAATCGTTTCTTGCTAGAAGCTGTTCCTAAAGGACACTTTCTTCTATCAAGCTGATTTATTTACAAAACGCTTTTTCCCTCATTCGCCATTGTTGGCAATAATTAAAATGACTTTTGAATATTACTTTACGCAGAAAAAAAGACAGCCTGCAAATATGCAAACTGTCTTTTCTTCTTGTAAGGAACATAAAAAATTAGAACACCCTTCACAAAAATCTGATTCGGTTAATTTTTATGATAGGGAAAAACTTTTGACAATAATAATATGACAGAAATTTTTCATATTGAAAATCTTTTTTACACAGGAAAAGACCGCCGAAGCGGTCTTTGGTATTTATATGTTAGGAATAAAATTTAATATACATAAAAACATCTTAGCAAGGTTTTATGCACTTATAATATGTCAGATGCATTTTCTGAAGTAAGATTTTTTTCGGGTATGTTTACATCTGGTAAAGAATCCCAATCTACCCTATCAGCATACTTTTCAATTAAATCAGCCATCACATATATAAATCTTTCAAATTTTGCAGATTGTTCCATAATGCACCCCCGATTAAATCATTTGATAATATTTCAGAGCATCAATAATGGCATCTTTCTTTTCCTGCGGACATTTTGGAACTCTGGCTTTTCCTTCACCAACATTATAATTGATTCTTTCTATAATCCCAAATTCCTGTTTTACTTGTGCAATGTAAAGATTAGATACATTTAAGCCATATTTGTTTTTCACAAATTCAGCTATTTCTTTATATGTCGCTTTGCTTTCTGCACTTGTTACATCAAGTTCCGACATATCCAAATTTACCTTAATTACGGCATCTGGAGCTTTTCGGGACAAAAGACAAACGGTTTCCACATGAACGGTATATCTAAATTAACTTATATATTAACATTCCAAAACACATATAACAATATATCACAGCATAAATACTTGATTTTAAGTGATTCAAATTCACTCATATACACATGCATACACACATGGTCATATATCAAAACCTATATAACGTAGACAAATGGTAGACATTGTCTACGTGTCGAACTCTGTCCATCGAATTCTATCGACATGTAGAATATTTTCACGTATTATAAAACTGTAACAAATCCCCCAGGGCAAAACAGAAGGCTCACACTATCAAAACGGTGTGGGCTTTCTTCGTAAATAAAACGAGCCCCGGCATAATGCCGAGGCTCGTTTGGATCATTACTGAATTTAATGTTACTGTTTATAAGTTACGATTCAATCATGTAATACCAGTCAGTACCACCGAGATATCCGACACCGAGGCCATACGCTTCCTGGAACCGCTTAATCCCATCCATTGTCGGCTGCTCTGCGTATCCATCCGCATAGCCTGCGTTAAAATCAAGGATGTTTAACCGGTTCTGTACCCATTCGATCAGGGCGCCTTTATCATTTAATTCAACAGTGAAGTTCTGCAGATAATCATACAGATCTTCATCTGCAATACCGTCCGTGCGTCCTTCGTATCCAATATTGTTTTTCAACATCATCTGAAGCTGCTGCACGCTCGGGTCATATTCCATACTGTATTTTCTCTCCGGTTTTGGTCCTCTCTGGCCCATCATGTTTGAAAATGCAACCGGTTCACTTGGTTTTTCAGGTTCTGAAGGCTTCGGAGCTGTTCCGGGTCCTACATAAGCTTTTCCTTCGGCAGCGCACATGCCTTTTGCATACTGTTCTCCTAATTCTTCCGTATGATCAACAATCCATTTCGCAAGCGTTGGATTGTCATGGAATTCATTTTCGATGTATACGCACATCGCAGAAGTTTCATTGATCTCATATAATCCATCATGTTCCCGGATGCCCCTGTCTGTTCCCGGAGAGTATGCTGCCACGGCGTTATAAATCTCTTTTGCGTATTTATTATCCTTATATCCGGGATAAACAAAGCACGTTGTTCCCTGTCCGCCGCCGGCATCCGTATGGATTGGAATATGCACATCGGCGCCCCATGCATTGCTCTCCCGGACTTTATCTTCCATCTCAAGGCCTTCTCTCGCTTTCAGGACTTCGAATCCATTTCGGATCAGCGCCGCTTTGGCAGCTTCGGCAATCCGGTTGCATATCTGCTGTTCATTGTAACCACCATAGGCATAAGAATTATCCGGCTGCGCGCTTGGCGCTAAATATACTTTTGTCATAATTATTCCTCCATTCAAAAAGAGGACTGTTCCCGGTCCCCTAAATACTTTATTCATTTTTTCCTGTCTGCTTGATCAACTGATTCACATATGTACTTAACCCGGCCACCAGGATTCCCTGTGTGACCGCTGTAAACACGGCCATGGCGATTTCCTGAGGGTTACTGCAGCTACAGGTTGCAAAGACATAGACCGCACAGATAACAATTCCTGTGATCCCCAAAATCGCTGGGATATATTTGTCTTTGATGCCCTCGGTCTTTTTAATAAATACACCAACAAAATAGAGAACTACTGTTAATACAAGCAGTTCCGGTTTTACATAGTTTAAGATCTGTTCCATTTTTATTCTCCCCTCTCCAGATCATCAATCCGATGATTTGCCACTTTGATTTTTTCCTCACATAATGCCGCCTGCTCTTCCAGGCGATATGTCCTTTCGATGACATTATTATGCTTATCGACCCGTTTTGTGAGTTCTGACAGCTTATAATCAATCAAAGCCATTGTCTTATCGTTCTGCGCCTCGGCCCTGCGCTGCTGAAAATAATTATTAATCATACAGACCACAATGGCCACAACACCTGTGATAATTGCTTCCGTCACATTCGCACCATCCTTTTCTTATCTTTTCTGAATTAAAAATAAGACCCATAAGGTCTCGCACGTATTTCCATATTTTTCCTTTCATTTTAGAAAAGAGAGCAAGGATTAACTAAATAGCAA
>ERZ1673697.491-NODE-491-length-61532-cov-10.261057_pt1 | contig 61532 bp, 57 predicted proteins | sample MGYA00580227_ERZ1673697 | MGnify/ENA primary metagenome ERZ1673697 (study PRJEB41218, sample SAMN15661759) | gut metagenome | host: Homo sapiens | place: Canada: London | collected 2015-08-20/2019-03-30 | study: EMG produced TPA metagenomics assembly of... | reverse complement strand
TGCAGCCGCCGAAAAACCGGCACAATGCATTGACAAGCCCCGCCGCCGGGGCTTATCATAACCCCGGCGGCACGCACAGCGTGCCGAATTTTGTCCGAACGAAAGGAAATCCGCCATGCTCCGCTTCCAGAACGATTACTCCGAGGGCGCCCACCCGAACGTGCTGCGCGCCCTGTGCGACACGAACCTCTGCGCCACACCGGGCTACGGGCTCGACGACGACTGCCGCCGCGCGGCCGACGCCATCCGTGCCCGCTTCGCCTGCCCGGACGCCGACGTGCACTTTCTCGTCGGCGGTACACAGACGAACCAGCTCGCCGCGGCCGCCTTTCTCCGCCCGTGGGAGGCCATGGTCGCGGCCGACACCGGCCACATCAACGTGCACGAGACCGGCGCCATCGAGGCCACCGGCCACAAGGTGATCGCCATGCCCGGCACGGACGGCAAGCTCACCCCCGCCGCCATCGCGGACGCCGCCGCACAGCACTGCGCCGCGCCGGGCGTGTACGACGAGCACATGGTGCTGCCGCGCATGGTGTACGTGTCCGACGCGACGGAGCTCGGCACCGTCTACACGAAAGCGGAGCTGACCGCCCTGCGCGCGGCGTGCGATGCGCACGGCATGTACCTCTACCTTGACGGTGCGCGGCTGGCGCAGGCGCTCACGGCCGCGGGCAATGACCTGCAGCCGGAGGACCTGCCGCAGCTGTGCGACGCGTTTTACATCGGCGGCACGAAAAACGGCCTGCTCTTCGGCGAGGCGATGGTCATCGTCAACGACGCGCTCAAGCCGGGCTTCCGCCGCGCGATGAAGCGCAACGGCGCCATGCTCGCCAAGGGCCGTCTGCTCGGCGTGCAGTTCGCCGCCGCGATGGCGCACGACCTCTGGCTCGACATGGGCCGCCACGCCGATCAGCAGGCGCAGCGCATCGCCGCCGCGCTCACGGGCCGCAATGTGCCGATGTACGTGCCCTCGCCGACGAACCAGATCTTTCCCATCCTGTCGGACGCGCAGATCGCGCGGCTGCAGGAGCAGGTCGCGTTCAACACGACCGCCCGCGTGGACGCGGCGCACCAGGCCGTCCGGTTCGTGACCTCGTGGGCCACGACGGACGCGCAGGTCGACGCGCTGCTGGCCGTGCTGGCGCAGGTGCTGGACTGAGCGCACAACATCGAAATACGGAACACGCCCGACGCGGATGCGTCGGGCGTGTTTTCTGCTTTACAAATGTTCCTTCTGCATCTTCGCCCAGCGGCGGGGATACTTCGGCGGCGTGGGCGCCGTCTTGCGGATGACGACGACGCTGTGCGTCACGTCCGTGCCGGGGATGGTGTAGCGCACCGTGCGCTCATACGTGCCGCCGAGCTTGCGGATGGCGCCGCGCGCCTCGTCGAGCTCCTCGGTGCAGTCCGGCCCCTTCATGGCGAGGAACACCCCGCCCGTGCGCACGAACGGCAGACACAGCTCGCACAGCAGGTACAGCCGCGCGACTGCGCGCGACACCGCCGCGTCAAACTGCCCGCGCAGCTCCGGCGCTTCTTCCGCGCGCGCGTGCAGGCACGTCACGTCCGCGAGGCCGGTGGCGGCGCAGACGTCGCCGAGAAAGCGCACACGCTTATCGAGACTGTCGAGCAGCGTGAGCGAAATGTCCGGCTGCGCGATCTTCAGCGGCAGGCCGGGAAAGCCCGCGCCGGTGCCGACGTCGATGACCGACTTGCCGGCAAGCGGCTCGACCGTCAGCAGGGCGGCCGAGTCGAGAAAGTGCAGCTGCACCACGTCCGTCTCGCCGTGGATGGCCGTCAGGTTCATGACCTTGCTGCACTCCTCGAGCAGCGTGTAATATGTCTGAAAGCGGGCCAGTGCCGCCGCATCGAGCGGCAGGCCCAGCGCGGCAAAGCCCGCGCGCAGAAGTTCGTCCATGCTTGCCTCCGAAAATGATTGGTTGCGGCCATCTTATCACATTCTCCCCCGCGCGTCCAGCCCCGGGCGGGTGCGGGTGAGCCGGCACGCCGGGTAAAACAGACCTCTTCCGCCGCATCCGCTTCGCTGCGCTCAGCACCTTCTCGGCAGGGAGAAGGCTTGGCACCGGTCGAGCATGCACGGCAACGGGATCACCATGGCGCGTGACACCACGAAAAACCGCCCGCACGGGGCTCCGTGCGGGCGGGAACACTGCCTGTGCAGCTATTATGCGTAAAAGACGTGGTCGCCGATCGTGGCCGTGTAGGTCAGGCGGCTATTGAACCACGAGGCGTTGCAGGCCGAGGGATTGATGAAGTACAGGCTCTCGCCCACCGGGTCGTACCCCTCGAAGGCGAGCTTCGCCGCGAGCTCGGCGTCCTCGTCCGGCGTGAGGCTGATGCGCCCGTCGGCCGTGGGCGAAAACTGCGCCACACCGCCGCGCCGGTCGAACACGACCTCCTTGACGCTGTTGGGGAAGCGCTCATCCGCCACGCGGTTGAGCACGACATTGCCGACCGCGATCTGCCCGTCCATGGGCTGGTTGCCGGCCTCGGCATTGATGATGTGGCTGAGCCAATAGACATCGCGCGCACCGTAATAGCTCTCGCCGCTCTCGAGCAGCGCCTGCTCCGACGCGTCGACACGCAGGCTGGTATGGTCCGCGCTGAACGCGGCCGTGACGCCGAAGATCTTCTCCAGATCCGCCAGCGGCAGCACCACTTCCCCGTCGAGGGCATACACGCCGTCGGGCGCGTAGAAGCAGCGGCCGTTGGCCGTGTAATACATCGCGCCGTAGGTCGCCGTGATGTCCGCACCGTCGACCGTAACGGTCTCGGTGTCGCCGTCGGTGACCGTGTCGCTCTCGAGGCCGAGCATCTCGGCAAACGCATCCGCCGGGAGCCAGACCGCATCATTGAGCACGTAGCAGTAGCCGCCGAAGCGGTCGTCCACGTACACGGGCGTGTAGTCGCAGGCGACGGTCTCGGTGTAGTCGCCGGCGTCCATGCCGACGGCGACCGTGCGCACGACCGGCGAGGTCGCCTGCGCGGCGGCCTGCACCGCGAGCTTCTCGCCGCGCTCGGGCGCGGCCAGGGACGCGTCCCCGCTCACGACCGCCTTTGCCGCCAGCGCGCTGCCGTCCGGTCCAGCGGCCAGCGCCGAGTTTTCACCGGCGAGCCAGAAAAATCCGCACAATAAGCCGCAAAGCAGGCAGACGATGCACATCAGCGACAGGCCCGACTTTACGGACAGGCCCGCTTTCTTGGTTCGATTCATGACGTGCAGCCTCCTTTGCCGTTTTGTTCCCGGGTGCAGCGGGCGCAAAACATTTCAATCCACGCACCCAGCGGGCGCGTTCGTGATACGGCGCCTTGCCCCGTTACGGATAATTATATTCATTTTTCAAACCGCACGCAATCGGCAAATTGCACAAAGCATGTTTTTAAGTTCTGAATAATATCCACAAAAAATTGCGTAAACAACAAAATATAGCGTTATGTGACGTTATTCTACGCAAGAAATTGTGTTGTCTACTTTGACCAAACGCGACGATTCGACGCAAAGTGACGAAAATAAAAAGATGCAAGTTCGCAAAAAATTCTTGCAAACTTGCATTATGTCAACTATTTTTATTATTTGAAAGAATTATGTTAATCTTTTTCCCGCCTCACAGCGCCTGACGCAGCGCCTTGGCGAGCTGGTCCGGGCAGGAGGTCGGCTTGCCGCCGCAGCGCACGCCCTCCATGCGCTCGATGGCCTGCTGCACCGGCATCCCCACCAGGAGCCGCGAAATGCCCTGCAGGTTGCCGCTGCACCCCCCTTGCACCTCAACTTGGCGGATAATTCCGTCCTCCACCTCCACCCGCATCAGGCGGGAGCAGACACCCTTCGGCCGGTATGTGATCGTCATGACGACGCCTCCTTCAGAATTTTTCTGCTCCCAGTATAGCAGATGCGGTGACATAATTCCACCCCCGAAACCATATATATTGTGGAGAACTTAATCGGAGGTGAGCAGATATGACGCTGCGGCAAAAATTGGCCTGTGTGGGGCTGACGGTGTTCGGCCTGCAGATCGCATCGGCCGCGGCGGGCGGCGCACCGCTCGCGGACAGGCTGCGGCTCTGGCTCGACCCGGAGCAGCTGCTGGCGGCATCGGTGCGCATGGAGCTGGGTGCGCCGCCGGTGGACGCGTCCCCCACGCCGGAGGCAGCGGCGGCGCTCAGCGCAGCCACGCCCGCGCCGGAGGCGACACCCGCCCCCACCACGGACGCCGACACCGACGAGGACGCCCCGACCACGACGGCCGACGGGCTGCCCATCGTGGCGACGAGCATTGCGGGCGGGCTGAGCATCAAAAACGAGACGGACATCGCGGTCGACGCGGCCGCGCTGCTGCAGCAGGGCCCGGCCGTGACGCTGCCGGCGGGCGAGCCGCAGATCCTCATCATGCACACGCACGCGAGCGAGGCCTTCACCCCCGCGGGGCGCGACCTCTACCCCGCGAGCGACACGTGCCGCACGGAGGACACCAATTATAATATCGTGCACGTGGGCGACGTGCTGGCCGACACGCTCGAAGCCGCCGGGCTGCAGGTGCTGCACGACCGGACGATCTACGACTACCCGAGCTACACGGGCTCTTACAACCGCTCGGGCGCGGCCGTGCAGGCGTACCTGAGCCAATACCCGAGCCTGCGCATCGTCATCGACCTGCACCGCGACGCGCTGTGCTCGGACAGCGTGGTCTACAAGACCGTGGCCGAGCTGCCCGACGCCGCGTGCTCGCAGGTGATGCTGCTCGTGGGCACAAACGCCTCGGGCCTCTACCACCCGTACTGGGAGGAGAATCTGCGCCTGGCGGTGTACCTCCAGGACGCGGTAAATACGGCGCACCCGACGCTCATGCGGCCGATCACGCTCGTCAACGAGCGCTACAACCAGCACCTCACGCGCGGGTCGCTCATCATCGAGGTCGGCAGCAGCGGCAACACGCTGCAGGAGGCCACGCGCGCCGTGCGCCTGTTCGGCGAGAGCGCGGGGCCGGCGCTCGCCCGGCTCGTGCAGTGACCGGACCCGACACGGTGCGACATATTATAATAGGTATAAAACCGCCCCCGGCGGGCGAGAATCTCCGCAGACGGAGCTTCCGGCCAAAGGGGGTGGTTTCATGCAGGTACGCAATTACATGACGGGCGCTGCCGCCGTGACGCATCCGGACGAGCCGGTCGTCGCCGCCGCGCGGCTGATGCGCATGCGCGGCATCGGCGCGCTGCCCGTGTGCGAGGACGACGGCACGCTCGCCGGGATGCTCACCGACCGCGACATCGTGGTGCGCTGCGTCTCGTCCGGGGGCAACCCGGGCGCCGTGACCGTGCGCAGCATCATGTCGCGCGACCCCGTGACGGTCGAGGCCGGCGCGGACATCCGCCGCGCGATGGAGACCATGCGCGCAGCGCAGGTGCGCCGCCTGCCCGTGACCGAGGGCGGCAAGCTCGCGGGCATTCTCTCGATCGACGACATTGCCCGCTCGGGCAAGTGGGACATGGAGTGCGCGCAGGCGCTGTGCGGCATCACGGCCAACGTCTGCCGGAGATAAGGCGGCACACCGCGTGACCAACGCGCACCCCAAGCCTTCTCCTTGAGGAGAAGGTGCCGAGCAGCGCGAGGCGGATGAGGTGTTTCCTGACGTCACGCACTATGGTAATTCCGTTTCTGCACCGCTCGACCGGCGCCACGGCGGAAGAGGCAAAAGTGTATCGGCCACCTCCAGCGCCGCCGGTATTGCACGCCTGCCGCGCTTATGCGCAAGCTTACTCCTCCCCTCCGGCCGCGCGGACACCGCACGGCCGATCATTTTGCGCACAAATGCCGAAACGGAGCGCGGAAAATACAGCAGATTGTACAATTTTGAGAATCATTCGCAAAAAGGGCTTTACAAATGTGAATCTCTGTGGTATCTTCACATCAGTAATAATTCTTGTTACTGATTTTGAAGGAGGTGCTTCGATTGCCCACACGCAAAAACAGCAAAAAGCGGCAGGTCATCCTCGAAGCCCTCGCAGCGACGACCGTCCACCCCACCGCGCAGGAGCTGTATCAGCAGCTCAAGCCGGACTATCCCGACCTGAGCCTCGGCACGGTGTACCGGAACCTGAGCCTCTTCGCCGAAGAGGGCGACGCGATGAGCGTCGGCGTGTTCCGAGGGCAGGAGCGGTTCGACGCCCGCACAGAGCCCCACGCGCACCTGCACTGTGTGCAGTGCGGCCGGGTCATCGACGTGCCGCTGCCCGATCAGCCGGAGGCGCAGCTGTGCGCCCTCGCCCAGAGCGCGACGGACGCAAAGGTGCTCGGGTGCAGCATCACGTTCACGGGGCTGTGCAAGACTTGTCAGCAAGCGGACAAGGGATCCGCTTCCGAATAAAACAACCAACAATCGAAATCAAAAAAACATCAGGAGGAATCTGACTATGAAAAAATGGGTTTGCAGTGTCTGTGGTTACGTTTACGAAGGCGAGCAGCCGCCGGCCGAGTGCCCGGTGTGCCATGTGGACGGCTCCAAGTTCATCGAGCAGAAGGCTGAGAAGTCCTGGGCTGCCGAGCATGTCGTCGGCGTCGGCAAGGCGTTCGGCGCGGACGTTCCGGCCGACGTGCAGAAGGAGATCGTCGACGGTCTGAGAGCCAACTTCGAGGGCGAGTGCTCCGAGGTCGGTATGTATCTGGCCATGGCGCGCGTGGCGCACCGCGAGGGCTATCCGGAGATCGGCCTGTACTGGGAGAAGGCCGCGCATGAGGAGGCCGAGCACGCTGCGAAGTTCGCCGAGCTCCTCGGTGAGGTCATCACCGACAGCACGAAGAAGAACCTCGAGATGCGTGTCGATGCCGAGAACGGCGCGACCGCCGGCAAGTTCGAGCTCGCAAAGCTCGCCAAGCAGTATAACCTCGATGCGATCCACGACACCGTGCACGAGATGGCCCGCGACGAAGCCCGCCACGGCAAGGCCTTTGAGGGGCTGCTCAAGCGCTACTTCGGCGAGTAATCACTGCAGTGGGAGGTACAGCTATGAAATACGTCTGTGACATCTGCGGCTACGTCTACGACCCCGCAGCCGGCGACCCCGACAACGGCGTCGCCCCCGGCACGCCTTGGGAAGCCGTCCCCGAAGATTGGGTCTGCCCGCTGTGCGGCGTCGGCAAAGACCAGTTCAGTCCCGAAGCATAACGTGAAAACGAACAGAGGAAGCCGGGTGGCCGGCTTCCTCTGTTTTGCTTTTGCACGGGCGGATATGTATCCCGTTGGGAAATTGACAACTGCCGCAGGAAATGTTACACTATGCTTGTCCCATGACAGAAAATGCGGCCGCTGCGGCGGCGAAAGAGGGGGAAACACCATGAAATACTGCGCTCAGTGCGGTGCGCAGCTGGTCGATGAGGCCGTCGTCTGCCCGAAGTGCGGCTGCGCCGTGGCGCCGGTAAAAACCGTCGACCCGAACGCCAGCCCGAAATCGCGCCTGATCACGCTGCTGCTGTGCATCTTCGTCGGCGGGCTCGGCATCCACCGCTTCTACGTCGGCAAGATCGGCACGGGCGTGCTCTGGCTGCTCACGGCCGGGTGCTTCGGCATCGGCGCGCTGGTCGACCTGATCATGATCGCCTGCGGCACATTCACCGACAGCGACGGAAAACCGGTCACCGACTGGCAGACCTGAACACTGCACAAAAAATTGCTCCCCGGCCATCCGGCCGGGGAGCTTTTGCGTTTTTACGGGTCGATCTCGATGATGTAGCCGATCTTGCCGCTGTAGAACTGCGGGTAGCGGCCGGCGGGATCGCCGATGCAGTCGTTATAATACCAGCCGCTGGACGTTCTCGTGATGAGCACGTAATCCTCGGCGGCGCCGTTGGTATCATGCACGGACGGCTCGCCGGACGCCCAGTTGTAGACCGGGTCGACGTTGTCCCTGACCCAGGCGAGCTCGCCGCTGTCGGTGCGGTGCAGGCCGATCCAGACATAGGTCAGGCCGGACTCGTCGGCCAGCTGGGCGACGCGCGTCCACTTCTCGGCGCTGTCGATCACGACGAGGTGGCCGCCCTTGGCCTCGGCCGCCGCTTCAGCGTCCGCCCAGGAGACGTCCGCCGTGACGACCTCATACGTCGGCTCCGGCTTCGGCGTCGGGGTGGGCGTGGGCGTCTCGGTCGGGACGACGGTCTCGACGGGGACGGTCGGCGTCGGGGTGGTCTCCGCCGTGGTGGGCGTGCCGAACACGCCGAGCGAGCGCAGCAGCAGCACGGCCAGCACGGCCGCGCAGATGATGAGCACGGTCAGCAGGATGCCCGCCTTGTGCGACTGGCGCTGCTCGTCCGGCTTGCGCTTTTTCGGGGCGGGACGGTAGGCCTCCGGCTTTTTCGCCGGCTCGGGACGCTTGCGCTCCGGCCGCGGCTGCGGCTTGGCCGGGTTCTCCGGCCGGGCAGGCTGCTTTTCGGGGCGGAATTTATTCGGCAGCGGCTGCGCGGGCTTTTGCTCCGGCGCAGGCTGCGGCTTGGTCTCCGGTTCGGGCTCGGGCTTGACTTCGGGCGCGGGTTCCGGCTGCGGCTCGGGCTTCGATGCTTTCGGCTCCGCTTCGGCCTCGGGCGCGGCTTCCGGCTCCGGTTTCTCCGGCGCGGGTTCCGCTGCCGGTTCGGCTTCCGGTTCCGGCTGTGCAGCCGGGGTCTCCTCGGCGGCGGGTTCTTCCGCCGTGGTCTCCGGTTCCGGCTCAGCCTCCGGCACAGGCGCGGCGGCCTCCTCGGTGAGGATGGCGAGCATCATGCGCTCGACCTCGCTGAGCTCCTGCTCCGGCTTATGGAACATCTCCTGCGCGGTCGGCACATTGCGGCGCTGCTCGGCGTCATACTGCTCGAGCGCGGCGCACAGCTCCGCCGGCGTGGCGTAGCGATCGTCCGGCTTGCACTGCGTGGCGCGCGCGATGATCTCCGCGAGGCCGCGGCCGGCCTTGCGCGCCGGGGGCAGCGGTTCACCGTTCATGCGGCGGCGCAGCGCCTCGGCATGGTCCTCGGGCAGCGGCGCACGGTCGTCCGGGTAAAACGGCAGACGGCCGCCCGACACGCCCGCATACAGCAGCAGGCCGAGCGAATACACATCGGCCGAGGCGTCGCGCGTTCCGCTCCAGAACACCTCGGGCGCCATGAACTCCAGCTCCTCGGTCGTCCAGTCCTTCGTGTCCGTGCGGGCGGGCGCACCGAGACCGACCGTGCCGTCTGCGGCGCGGCTGATGTTGTCCGGGCGGATGCCGCCGTGATATGTCCCACGCTCCGTCAGGATGCGGCACAGCGCCTCGGCCAGCGCGGTCAGCTCCGCGCGCGAGAGCGTCTGCAGCCGGTCACCGAGCAGGCAGGCGGGATCCAATGCGTGTTTGTCCATGTGATACGCACCTCTTTATGTCCGTGTTGGCATGTTTACATAACTTTATAAATAGTAACACACTTATGACTGCAAGTCAATTCAATCTGACGTGCCGGGCGCGGGTTTGTTCCGCCCGAGGCGGCCGAACCAGCCAAAGGTCATCGGCCAGATGCCGGCGGCAAAGACGACCATGATCGCATAGCGGATGAGGTTTGCGATGTTGTGCCCGCCGCACAGCGCGAGCAGCGGCGCCTTGAGCACGGCGCGCAGCCCGATCGTGATGGCGAGACCGAGCACGGCCTTGAGCACCTGCGCCCACCAGACGGCGCGCACGTCAAAGTGCACGTACCGCCGGTCGAGCCAGTAGGCAAACGTCATGCCCAGCACCGCGCCGAGCAGCGTGTAGGCGTTCTTGCGGCCGGAGGCGAGGTTGGCGGCGTCCACGTCCGCGGGAAACGGCCAGAGCTCAGCAAAGAGCAGGTACGCAAGGCCCAGCGCGGCCATGGCGCCGAAGAGCCAGTAGAGCCGGTTGGGATGGCTGTCAATGTCGCGAAAGAGCGGGTAGAGCGCGAACACCAGCACGAGCCCGATGCCGAACGACACGCCGACATCCAGCGGCGTGTGTACGCCGAGGTACATGCGCGAAAACGCCGTGAGCACGATCACGACCGCGCAGACCACGCGCAGCCACGTCCGCTTGGTCCAGCGGCCGAGGCAGCCGAAGGAGGCAAAGACATTCTGCGTGTGCCCGCTCGGGAACGAGTAGCCGGTGGCCTCGGCCCGGGCGCTCTCGACGATCTGGAAATCCGGGTCCTTCACCCACGGGCGCGGGATGCGGAACACCAGCTTGAGAAACTGGTTGACGATCGTGCCGACGAAGCCGACCGTGAGCATATAGTACCCGCAGGACTTGCTCACGCACCAGAACACGACGATGGCGACGGCCATGAACACGATCTCGCCGCCGCAGTTGGTGAGTGCGCCGAGCACCGTGTCCAAAAACGGTGTGCGCAGCTTTGCCAGTGCATAAAGTAACTGCATGAAACGGTTCTCCCCTCTGTGTCTGTCTGCCGCCATTATAGCAAAGCGCGCCGCCGGATTCAACCGCAAAGGAAATTGACAGCGGCGGATGACGATGGTAGGATAAGGGCAGAATACATCAAAATGGAGGCATGTCCCATGGACATCGAAAAAACCATCCGCGCGCTGACCGGCCGCGGCTTCGCCGTGCGGCACTTCGCCACGGCGGGCGAGGCGGCGGACTATCTCGACGGCGCGATCGACGGCACCACCGTCGGCATCGGCGGCAGCAAGACCATCGACCAGCTCGGCCTGTACGACCGGCTGGTAGAGCACAACACCGTCTGGTGGCACTGGCGCAAGCCGGGGTTTGACACGCTCGACCACGCGCTGACCGCGCCCGTGTACCTCAGCAGCGCCAACGCCATTACGGAAGACGGCCAGATCCTCAACATCGACGGCCGCGGCAACCGCCTCGCCGCCATGGTCTACGGCATCGGCAAGACGGTGTACATCGTCGCGGGCACGAACAAGATCTGCCCGGACTTTGACAGCGCGCTCTCGCGCGCACGCAACACCGCCGCCGTGCAGAACATGCAGCGCTTTGACGGCGACCAGCCGTGCCACACGGCCGGCCGCTGCCTCGACTGCCGCAGCAAGAGCCGCGGCTGCAACGCGCTGCTCGTGCTCTGGGGACAGATGATGGACATGGCCAAGGTCGAGGTCGTGCTCATCGACGAGCCGCTCGGCCTGTAAGGAGGGACGCACATGAAAGTTTTCAAGCGCATCAAGTGGAGCTACGTCGTGCTCAGCGCGATGTTTTTGCTGCTCGGCATCTATCTCGTCGTGAATCCCGAGACGTCGCTCATCATGATCTGCCGCATCCTCGGCGCTGCCATGGCCGTGTTCGGCGTGATGAAGATCGTACTCTATTTCATCCACGAAGTCGAGGGCGTGGCCATCCGGTTCGACTTTGCCGTCGGCCTGTTCTGCATCATCCTCGGCGCGCTCATGCTCTGGCGCGCGCCGGCGCTGACGGACATCCTCTCGGTTGTGATCGGCCTGCTCGTGCTCGTCGACAGCGTGTTCAAGCTGCAGGTCGCCGTCGATTCGCGGCGCATGGGCGCGCACTCGTGGTGGGTCACGCTCGTGTGCACGGTCGTGTGCCTGGTGCTCGGCATCCTGCTGGTGTTCAATCCCTTTGACGGCAAGCAGGTGCTCACGATCATGATGGGCGTGTCGCTCATCGTCGACGGCGTGCAGAACCTGTGCACCGTCGTGTATGCCGCCGTCTTTGTCAAGGACGTGAAGGCCGCCGTGCACGACTTTGTGGCCGACGCCACCGCCGTCGAGACGACCGGCGAGGTCATCGGCGAGGACGACGCCGGGGCCAGGCCCGACGAAGGGCCGAAGGCACCGTGAAGCGTTAAATTCTGCTCAATTTTGCCGGACGTGGGAATTTCTCCGCGCCCGGCTCTTTACTTTTTTGTCACTTTGGTGTAAAAAAGATAGGAAAATGTATGCGAATCGAAGAAGTAAGGGGGAGCTTCCGATGCTGGAGCAGAATTTTCAGAGCGTGTACGAGAAGTTCAAGCTGCAATTTTTCCGCCGCCTGTTTTCGCAGGTGCGCGAGCGCGAGGGCTCACTGAGCGCGATGGAGGCGTTCTCCGTCGAGGTCATCCACGAGCTCGACGCGCCGACCATCGGTCAGTTTGCGGATTTTCTCGGCATCTCGCAGTCCAATGCGACCTACAAGGTCAACAGTCTCATCCGCAAGGGCTACATCGTCAAGGAGAACTCCGACACCGACCGGCGCGAATACCACCTGAAGCTGTCGGACAAGTTCTACTGCTACAACGGCCTCATGCAGAGCTACATCGACACGGTGATGGCGCGCATCCACGAGCGGTTCACGCCCGAGGAGCTGGCGACGTTCGAGCACGTGCTGGCCGTCATGAGCGACGAGCTGATGCCCGAGTGCGACGTGCCGAAAAAGTGACCACACGCCCGAAAAACCGGCGGCAGCCAAATTGGCTGCCGCCGGTTTTTCGTCTGCGGGAGGGTGGGCAAGGCATCATTCCGAACCCTATTTTTCTCCTTGAAGGAAGAAAATTTGCTGCGCATTGGAAAGCCTTCCTCTTTGAGGAGAAGGCAGCGCACGCTCCAACCGCTCCGGGAAGAGGAAGGCCTGGTGCATATCCGGCACGCAGGGCATGTCACTCCCCTCCGTTTTCTTGTATTTGCGGGCAAAGTGTGGTTTAATAAGGAAAGAAACGATAGAAACGGAGCATCGCCATGACGATCGCAGTCATCGGCGCGGGCGCGTCCGGCATGATGGCCGCGCTGACCGCCGCCGAGCAACCCGAAAATGAGATCCTGCTCTTCGAGCGGCAGGCGCGCGTGGGGCGCAAGCTCGCCGTGACCGGCAACGGCCGCTGCAACCTGACGAACACCGGCGCCGCGCCCGAAAACTACCACGGCGCGCAGCCGGACTTTGCCGCGCCGGCGCTCGCGGCCTTTCCGCCCGCGGCGGCGCTGGACTGGTTCGCCGCGCACGGGCTCATGACCGTGACGGAGCCGGGCGGGCGCGTATACCCGCTCTCGAACGCAGCCAATAGCGTCGTGGACGTGCTGCGCTTCGCGCTCGCGCGGCCGAACATCACCCTGCGCGCGGGCGACGCCGTGACGGCCGTGCGCCGGCAGGGGCGCGGCTTTGTCATCGAGACGGAAACGGAGGCTATCTCCGCCGACCGCGTTGTCATCGCGTGCGGCGGCGCGGCCGGGGCAAAGGCCGGCGGCGTGCGCGACGGATATGTGCTGCTGCAGAGTCTGGGCCACCGGCGCACGGCGCTGCACCCCGCGCTCGTGCAGCTGACGACCGACCCGACTTATCCCCGCGCGCTCAAGGGCGTGCGCGCCGACGCGCGCGTGACGCTCACGCGCGGCCGCGACATCCGCGCGCGCAGCGCGGGCGAGGTGCAGTTCACGGAAAAGGGCGTGTCCGGCCCGGCGATCTTTGAAATTTCCCGCGCGGCGAGCTGCGGCGGCGAGGGCCAGGTCGTGACGCTCGATCTGCTGCGCGAGCACAGCGCGCAGGCGTGTCTCGCGTTTTTGCAGGCGCGGCGAGAGGCCGCGCCCGACCTCCCCTGCGAGGAGGTGCTGACCGGCACGGTACACAACCGCGTGGGCAAGATGCTGCTGCGCTATGCCGCCGTCCCCGGCGGGCGGCCGCTCGGCGGCGTGACGGACAGCGAACTCAAGGCGCTCGTGCGCGCGGCGAAGGGCTTCGCGCTGCCGGTGCGCGGCACGGAGGGCTTCGAGAGCGCGCAGGTCACGGCCGGCGGCATGCGCACGGACGAATTTGACCCCGCGACGATGGAAAGCCTTCTCGTGCCGGGGCTGTACGCCTGCGGCGAGGTGCTGGACATTGACGGCGACTGCGGCGGCTACAACCTGCAGTGGGCGTGGGCCAGCGGCCGCGCGGCCGGGAGGGCGTGCCGATGATCGCGATTTCGAACCTGAAGCTCGCCCCCGGCGCGGACGAGGCGCAGCTGCTCCAGCTGGCCGCCGGGGCGCTGAAAGTGCCGCCGCAGGACATCACCGCCCTGCGCATCCGCAAGAAGTCGCTCGATGCGCGCCGAAAGGATGACATTCACTATGTGTACACCGTGGGCGTGACCGTGCGCGGGGACGAGCGGAAGCTCGTCCGCCGCTGCCGCGGCGCCGCGCTCGTGCAGGACAAGACCTATCCCATCCCGCACATCGCGCCGCCGGAGACGCGCCCCGTGATCGTGGGATTCGGCCCGGCGGGGATGTTCGCGGCGCTGCTGCTCGCGCGCGCGGGCGCGCGGCCCATCGTGCTCGAGCGCGGGCCGGACGCGCAGACGCGCAGCGCGCAGATCGCGGCGTTTCGCGCGGGCGGGCCGTTCGACCCGGAGTGCAACGTGCAGTTCGGCGAGGGCGGCGCGGGCACGTTCTCCGACGGGAAGCTCAACACCGGCACGCACGACGCGCGCATCGGCTTCGTGCTCGCGGAGTTCGCGGCGCACGGCGCGCCGGAGCACATCACCTACGACGCCAAGCCCCACATCGGCACGGACGTGCTCGTCGAGGTCGTGCAGAACCTCCGGCGCGAGATCATCGACCGCGGCGGCGAGGTGCGCTTCGGCCACCGCATGACGGGTCTGTCCACGCAGGACGGACACATCGCGGCGCTGACCGTGGCCGGGCCGGCCGGAGACTACACGCTCCCGGCGCGGCAGGTCATCCTCGCAATCGGCCACAGCGCGCGCGACACGTTCGAAATGCTGCACGCGCAGGGCGTGCCGATGGAGCCGAAGCCGTTCAGTATGGGCGTGCGCATCGAGCACCGGCAGAAGGATATCAGCGCCACGCAGTACGGTGCGGCGGCGGAGCGTCTGCCGGCGGCGGACTATTCCCTCTCCTGCCACCTGCCGGACGGGTCGAGCGCGTACACGTTCTGCATGTGCCCGGGCGGCGAGGTGTTCGCCGCCGCGTCGGAGGCGGGCGGCGTGTGCACCAACGGCATGAGCAATTCCCGCCGCGACGGGGAAAACGCCAACGCCGCCGTGCTCGTGACGCTGCGGCCGGAGGACTTTCCGGACCAGAGCACCCTCGGCGGCATGTACTGGCAGCGCAGCATCGAGCAGCGCGCCTTCCTGTGCGGCGGCGGCAATTACCACGCCCCGGCGCAGCTGGCGGGCGACTTTCTCGCCGGGCGCGCAAGCACCGGCCCCGGCCGCGTGCAGCCGACGTACCGCCCCGGCGTGACGTGGTGCGACCTGCATGACGTGCTGCCCGCGCGCATCACGGACACCCTTGCGCAGGCGCTGCCCGCCTTCGGCAGGAAGCTGCGCGGCTTTGACGACCCGGACGCCGTGCTCACAGCGCCGGAGACCCGCTCGAGCAGCCCCGTGCGCATCGTGCGCGGGGACGACCGGTGCAGCACCGGCGTGCCCGGACTCTACCCCTGCGGCGAGGGCGCGGGCTACGCCGGCGGCATCACGAGCGCCGCCGTGGACGGGCTGCGCTGCGCCGAGTGCGTGATTCAGGCGCTGCAAAATGAGGCATGACCTGTGCCGAACGGCACACCTATCATATAAGGAGGTTTCCACGATGAAAAACGAAGCGTTTGCACCCACGCCGGAGCTGCTGGCCAAGATGGACGCCTGGTGGCGCGCGGCGAATTATCTGTCCGCCTGCCAGCTCTACCTGCTCGACGACCCGCTGCTGCGCCGGCGGCTGACCGAGCGCGACATCAAGAAGAAGATCGTCGGCCACTGGGGCACCGTGCCCGGCCAGAACTTCATCTACACGCACCTCAACCGCGTCATCAACGAATACGACCTCGACATGATCTATCTCTCCGGCCCGGGCCACGGCGGCAACGCCATGGTCGCGCAGGACTATCTCGACGGCTCGTACACCGACGTGTACCCGAACATCACGCGCGACGCGGCCGGCATGCAGCGCCTGTTCAAGCAGTTTTCGTTCCCCGGCGGCATCCCGAGCCATGTCGCGCCCGAGACGCCGGGCTCCATCCACGAGGGCGGTGAGCTGGGCTACTCGCTCGCGCACGCCTTCGGCGCCGTGATGGACAACCCTGACCTCATCGCCGCCTGCGTCGTCGGCGACGGCGAGGCCGAGACCGGCCCGCTCGCCACCGCGTGGCACGGCAACAAGTTCGTCAACCCCATCACGGACGGCGCGGTGCTGCCGATCCTGCACCTCAACGGCTTCAAGATCGCCAACCCCACGCTTTTTTCCCGCATCAGCCACGAGGAACTCGAGATGTTCTTCCGCGGCTGCGGGTGGGAGCCGCGCTTCGTCGAGGGCGACGACCCGGCCGAAATGCACGCCAAAATGGCCGAGACGATGGACTGGGCCATCGAGGAGATCCATGCCATCCAGCAGCACGCGCGCACCGCGCACGACACCACGCGCCCCTACTGGCCGATGATTGTATTCCGCGCGCCGAAGGGCTGGACCGGCCCGAAGGAAGTGGACGGCAGGCAGGTGGAGGGGTCGTTCCGCGCGCACCAGGTGCCGATCACGATGGACAAGCCTGAGCACCTCGTGCAGCTCGAGGAGTGGCTGCGCAGCTACCACCCCGAGGAGCTCTTTGATGACAACGGCACGCTCATCCCCGAGCTGCAGGCCCTCGCGCCGAAGGGGCAGCGCCGCATGGGCGCAAATCCCCACGCCAACGGCGGATTGCTGCTGCGCGAGCTGCGCATGCCGGACTTCCGCACGTATGAGCAGCCCGTGCCGGCGCCCGGCGCCGTCGAGGCGCAGGACATGACCGTGCTCGGCGCGTTCGTGCGCGACATCATGCGCGAGAACATGGACGCGCGCAACTTCCGCATCTTCGCCCCCGACGAGACGGCCTCCAACCGCCTGAGCCCGGTGTTCGAGGTCACGGGCCGCCGCTGGGTCGCCGAGGCGACGGACAACGACGAGTTTCTCGACCCGGACGGCCGCGTCATGGACTCCATGCTCTCGGAGCATATGTGCGAGGGCTGGCTCGAGGGCTACCTGCTCACCGGCCGCCACGGCTTTTTCAACAGCTACGAGGCCTTCATCCGCATCGTGGACTCCATGGTCGCGCAGCACGCCAAGTGGCTGAAGGTCTGCAACCAGCTGCCCTGGCGGCAGGACATTGCCTCGCTCAACTACGTGCTCGCCTCGAACGTGTGGCAGCAGGACCACAACGGCTTCACGCACCAGGACCCCGGCTTCCTTGACCACGTGTCGAATAAGAAGGCCGACGTCGTGCGCATCTATCTGCCGCCGGACGCAAACTGCCTCCTGAGCTGCTTTGACCACTGCATCCGCAGCCGGAACTATATCAACGTCATCGTGGCCTCCAAGCATCCGCGGCCGCAGTGGCTGACCATGGAGCAGGCCGTGCGCCACTGCACGCAGGGCGTGAGCATCTGGGAGTGGGCCAGCAGCGACCAGGGCGCGGAGCCCGACGTCGTCATGGCCTGCTGCGGCGACACGCCGACGCTTGAGACCCTCGCCGCCGTGACCATCCTGCGCGAGAAGCTGCCGGAGGTGCGCGTGCGCGTCGTGAACGTGGTCGACCTCATGAAGCTGCAGCCGCATTCCGACCACCCGCACGGCCTCACGGACGAGGACTACGACCTCATCTTCACGAAGGACAAGCCCGTCATCTTCGCCTTCCACGGCTATCCGAAGCTCATCCACGAGCTGACGTACACCCGCCGCAACCAGAACATGTTCGTCTGCGGCTACGTCGAGGAGGGCACGATCACGACGCCGTTTGACATGCGCGTGCTCAACGAGCTCGACCGCTTCCACCTCGTCATCGACGTCATCAAGCGCCTGCCCCAGCTCGGCAACCGCGGCGCCTACGCCGTGCAGCAGATGCGCGACAAGCTCGTCGAGCACCGGCAGTACATCGCCGCGCACGGCGTCGACCTGCCCGAGATCGCCAACTGGCAGTGGACCGGCAGCACCAGCACCGCCACGAGCTCCGAGCGCTGAGCGCAAACCCGCCCGCGCCGGACAGCCGCACGCAAACGCGCGAAACGGCCGTTTCCGGCCCCGGCGGCCGCATATCCGCCGCCCGCCCCGTTTGGGGCGGGCGGCTTCCTTTCTTTTGCAGTTTCTTGCTTTTCCTCCCTTTTTTGCGGCGGCACAGTTTGTGCACTTTGGCGCGGTTTTGCATGACAGCCCTGCAGGACACGGTACTTTCGTTGAAAAAAGTTCCGCAATTTTTGTGCAAAGCGACAGTTTTTGGCCATTTCCTATGTTAAAATTTAGATTTTTCGTTTCTCTCTTGTGGAAAATATGCAATTCCGCTATAATAGGGCCTTGAGGTGATTTTCATGTTCAAAATCGTCAATAACGAAAGATTATCTGACAATATGTTCCGCGTCACGTTCGAGGCCCCGCTCGTCGCCCGCAAGGCACAGCCGGGTCAGTTCCTGATGTTCCGCGTCGACGAGTTCGGCGAGCGCATGCCCATCACGATCTCTTCCTATGATCGTGAGGCCGGCACCGTGTCGGTCATCATGCAGCGCGTCGGCAGCACGACGGCCCTGCTCGCCAGCAAGAAGGCCGGCGACTATGTGGCCGACGTCGTCGGCCCGCTCGGCAACCCCGCCGAGTTTGACGACATGCACAAGGTCGTGGTCGTCGGCGGCGGCTCCGGCTGCGCCATCGCGTGGCCGCAGGCCAAAGAGGCACACCGCCTCGGCTGCGAGGTCGACATCATCGCGGGCTTCCGCACCAAGGGCATCGTCGTGCTCGAGGAGGAGATGCGCGCCTGCTGCGATCATCTGTACATGATGACCGACGACGGCACCTACGGCGAGAAGGGCTTCACGACCGTCAAGCTCAAGGAGCTGCTCGAGAAGGCCAAGGCCGAGGGCAAGCAGTACGACCACTGCATCTGCATCGGCCCGCTGCCGATGATGAAGTTCGTCTGCCAGATCACGAAGGAATACGGCGTGGCCACGATGGTCGACATGAACTGCATCATGATCGACGGCTCCGGCATGTGCGGCGGCTGCCGCCTGACCGTGGACGGCAAGATGAAGTTCACCTGCGTCGACGGGCCGGAGTTCGACGGCCATCTCGTCGATTTCGACGAGGCGATCGCCCGTTCCAAGGTCTATGAGGCACAGGAGCAGAAGGTGTTCGAGCGCCGCCACCACTACTGCAATCTTCAGGCCATGGCCGACGCCGAGGAAGCCGCGCAGAAGAAGGAGGAGAAGTAATCATGGCGAATATGTCTCCCAAAAAGAATCCGATCCCGGAGCAGGACCCGAACGTCCGCAACAAGAATTTTGAAGAAGTCGCGCTTGGCTACACCGTCGAGATGGCGGTCGATGAGGCCAACCGCTGCCTGAATTGCCCGCGCCCGGCCTGCATGCAGGGCTGCCCGGTCAATGTCAAGATCCCGCAGTTCATCGCCCGCGTCCGCGAGCAGGACTTCAAGGGCGCTTACCACAAGATCCTCGAGGACAGCTCCCTGCCCGCCATCTGCGGCCGCGTCTGCCCGCAGGAGAAGCAGTGCGAGAGCAAGTGCGTGCGCGGCATCAAGGGCGAGCCCGTCGGCATCGGCCGTCTGGAGCGCTTCGTCGCCGACTGGAACCGCGAAAACGCCGACGAGATGCCCGAGAAGATCGCCACCAACGGCCACCGCGTCGCGGTCATCGGCTCCGGCCCGTCCGGCCTCGCCTGCGCGAGCGACCTGGCCAAGCTCGGCTACGACGTGACCGTCTATGAGCACTTCCACAAGGCCGGCGGCGTGCTGGCTTACGGCATCCCCGAGTTCCGTCTGCCGAAGGCCATCGTGCAGAAGGAGATCGACAAGCTCGTGGCCATGGGCGTCAACATCGTGTGCGACGCGACCATCGGCAAGTGCATGAGCATCGACGAGCTGCTCGGCAAGGACGAAGAGAAGCTCCTCGGCGACGACAAGTACGAGGCCGTGTTCATCGGCTCCGGCGCCGGTCTGCCGAAGTTCCAGAACATCCCGGGCCTGAGCTACTGCGGCGTGTTCTCCGCCAACGAGTTCCTCACCCGCATCAACCTCATGCACGCGTATGACGAGCGCTACGACACCCCGCTCATGCCCATCCACGTGACGGCCGTCGTCGGCGCCGGCAACGTCGCCATGGACGCCGCGCGCTGCGCCAAGCGTCTGGGCGCGGACGTGACGGTCGTGTACCGCCGCGGCGAGGAGGAGATCCCCGCCCGCAAGGAAGAGTTCGAGCACGCGAAGGAAGAGGGCATCAACTTCCACCTGCTGTGCAACCCCGTCGAGATCCTCGCCGACGACAACGGCTGGGTCCGCGGTCTCAAGTGCATCCGCATGGAGCTCGGCGAGCCCGATGAGAAGGGCCGCCGCCGTCCGATCGAAGTGCCGGGCAGCGAGTTTGAGATGGCCTGCGACTCCGTCATCATGGCGCTGGGCACCTCCCCCAACCCGCTGCTGCGCAAGGCGACGCCGGACCTCGAGTACAGCGATCGCGGCGGCATCGTCGTCAAGGACGACACCGTGACCACCATGAAGGACGGCGTGTTCGCCGGCGGCGACGCCGTCACCGGTGCGGCCACCGTCATCAAGGCGATGGGCGCCGGCAAGAAGGCCGCCGCTGCCATCGACGCGTACATCAAGAGCAAGTAAGCACACATATAAAATCAGCGGGCATCCGACGGATGCCCGCTGATCGGTTTTCAATGAAAAGCCTTCCCCAACATCGGGGAAGGCTTTTCGTTTCCGTCGTTTATGCCTGCGCGGGGAGATTGAGCACAAGGGCCAAAAACTCCAGCGGCTCGGGGCCGTCGTTGCGCAGGAAATGACTTTCGCCGTCGCCCGTGAAGGTCACGGTGCCGGCGTCCACGGTCGTCGTCTCGCCGTTGCTGCGATAAGTGCCGTGCCCGGAGAGGAAGTAATACACTTCATAGTTGCCGTGGTGGGTGTGCTCGCCGACTTCGCAGCCGGGCTGCAGCACCATGCGGGCGCAGACCGTGCCGGCGCCGAGCATCTCCTCCGGAGAGAGGAGCGCATAGCGCTCAAGGTGGCCGGCGCCGCCCTTGAGGTGCTCGAGGCGCTCGGGCGTGTCGGGGAGCTTGCGGATGAATGCCATAGAGATCAGCCTCCTGTTTCGTTTCTGCTCTATTCGTAGCACACGGCCGCGAAAATTGCAACCGTTTTTCACGCGGAGGCCGGCTGGGGATCGCATTTTAAATATAAAAAACCCACGCACATGGCGTGGCGTCATCCGGCTCTATGGCTTCTCACTTGCTGCTGGGCTGCCAGCTGCTGTCCGAGAAGATCAGATCGTCCAGGTCCTGGACTTGATTGGTACGCATAACGTTATCACGCTCCTTTCTTTTTCAGTTATTTATAGTTTAGCAGAGAAAATGCAAGATTGCAAGCAGTGGTTTTCACAATTTGCCTAGATTTTACCTAGAATTTTGCAGCAAAACGCACAAAATCAGGGCGCTTCCTGCAGGAAGCGCCCCGTGGAGATTCATTTGTACAGGTCGAGGAACTCCTCGAGGCAGAGGCCGTTGCCCATGATGTACGCGGCCGCCTCCTTGCCGACGTAGCGGAAGTGCCAAGGCTCGTACATGACGCCGGTGATGTCCTGCTTGTCGGCGGGGTAGCGCAGGATGAAGCCGTAGTCCTGGCAGTGGGCGTACATCCACTGGTAGAGCGCGGTCTTTTCGAGGTCCCGCGTCTTGACCTCGTAGAACTTATCCGTAATGTCGGCGCACAGGCCGAGCTGATGCTCGCTCGTGCCGGGACGGTTGACGATGCGCGCGGCCGCGGCCTCGTCCCCGCCGCACTGGCTGACCTTGCGGTTGAACAGATACACCTGCTCGTTATAGCTGCGGTACGCGCTCGACAGGCACACGCTTAGTCCCTCGGCGCGCGCTGCGGCGATGAATTCCTTGAGCGCGTCCACGGCGCGGGCGTCAAAATACCGACCGCTCTCAAGCTCGGCCAGATTTTCCGGCACGGCCTCGCCGATGGAGTTGCGCGCGTTGACGAGCGTGAGCTCCCAACTGCCGGTGTTGACCTTCGGCAGGCCGTTATCCGGTTCGGGCGTGGGGGTGGGCGCGGCGGTCACGACCGGGGTGGGCGCGGCGGCGGCGGACTGCGCCGGGGTATTCATCGGCGGCAGCACGCGCAGCGCGATGACCACGGCCAGCGCCAGCACGAGCGCAACGCACAAGACGGTTTTGAGAGCTTTTCGCATATCCCCACATCCTCGGTGACAGGTTTCGGCACAAAGTGACCGAAAATATGGTATCACGTTTCCGGCGGCGGGTCAATCCCAAAACCGCGGTGCGCTATTCTCCAATATACGTGAAGCGGCGGACGGTCCGCCCGTCGCGCTCGATCACCTCGTCCCACATGGCGGCGGGGCGCACCCAGACACCCCGCTCCCCGTAGAGCGCACGGTAGACGACCATCGGCTCCAATGTCTCCGAGTGCGTGGCGACAAAGAGCAGCTCGTATTCCTTGCCCTTAAAGTGCCGGTAGCGGCCGGGGCGGAGCGTCTCCGCCGCGCTCATGCCTGGTCCTCCGGCAGGCCGAAGCTCTGGATGAGCAGGCGCGTGAGCGCGTGCGCCCCCTCGCGCGTGAGCATGATGCTCGCGACCTCGCCGACCGTCTTTTCCGGCATGTCGATCAGGCCCTTGGGCTGGGGCGTGTAATTGTGCTGCATATACATATGGTAAAAGCTCAGCGAGCACTCCGAGCGGTTGTCATTGACCGAGACGTTGAACACATTGGCAAACTGGGGCTTCATGACGGGCACCTCCTGCAAACTTTCTGCGCCCATTATACCACAGCGGCGATGGAAACGGGTGGTCAATTTTTGCACATTTTCAGGAAAGATGTTCAAAATCTATTGCGATATCGGACAATGTCCTGTATAATGTGACTACCAATATGCGACTTTATTCACATGGAGGGGAGAGCCGTTTGAAAGATCTGAAGTATCTCTACGAATTTGAAAAGCTGCTCGAGAGCGCGAACAACCCGCTCGTGCAGCAGGCGTGTGCCGAGGGGAAGCACGCGCTGGCCTACACCTGCTACCACATGCCGGAGGTGCTGCTCAACACCGGCGACTGCTTCTCGGTGCGTCTGCGCGCGCCGCTGACGGGGTCGCTGGACATCTCGTCGTACTACATGTCGAACTTCATCTGCGACTACTGCAAGTCGCTGCTCGAGCGCGGCATCGAGGGGGGCTACAACTTCCTGTCCGCCCTGCTGGCGACGGAGACCTGCTCGGAGATGAACCGCGCGCTCGAGCACTTCGAGCTGCTGCATCTCGTGGACAACGAACAGTTTTTCGTCACCTTCCTCGACATGCCCTTCAAGGTCACGGACAATACCGTGCGCCACTATGTCGACCAGCTCCGGCGCAAGGTGCTCGAGCCGCTGCACGAGGTCTACGGCGTGGACGTCTCGGACGACGCGCTGCGCAAGGCGGTGGCCGAGCACAACGAGGTCTGCCGCATCCTGACCGAGATCGGCCAGTTCCGCAAGGAGGAAAACCCGCGCATCACGGGCTACGAGTACCACATCCTCAACCTCGTGAGCTACTGCTGCCCGAAGTACCTCATCGTTGATAAGCTGCGCGAGACGCTCGAGGAGCTGCGGCACCGCGAGCCGGACGCCAAGCCGAACTTCCGCGTGAAGATCGCCGTCGTCGGCAGTGAGATCGACGACCCCGGCTTTACCAAGCTCGTGGAGGAGGCGGGCGCGCTCGTCGTGGTCGACCGCTTCTGCTTCGGCTCCAAGCCCGGCCGCGAGGAAATTCATCTCGACCCCGACCTGCCGGTGCTCGAGAGCATCGCCCGGCACTACCTCACCACGAGCCAGTGCCCGCGCTACATGCAGCGCGAGAAGGTGGAGGGCCGCTGGCAGCTTGTGCGCGACCTGTGCGAGGAGTACCACGCGCAGGGCGTGCTGTACGAACAGCTCAAGTTCTGCGAATACTGGGGCTATGAGCGCGCGCTGGCGAGCCACGTCATCACGCACGACTACGGCATCCCGTCCGTCGCGGTCGACCGGCAGAACGCCACCGGCGGCAACGGCCAGCTGCGCACACGCGTGCAGGCATTCGTCGAGAGTCTGGAGATCAAGCAGCTTCAGGCGCAGAGAGGAGGCAAGTGACCATGGCTGACAAGGAAAAGCGCTCCCTGCGGGAGTTTCTCCGCCACATCAATGACTATACATACCGCTTCAATCCCGAGAAGGGGCAGTTTCGCTACCGTGAGCTGCGCGGCGTGCGCGACACGGCGTTCGATTTCTACATGTGGCTCAAGTGCTGGAAGGACATGGTCGCCTTTGTGGCCAAGTGCCCGGTGTCGGCCGTGCGCGCGCTGTTTCGCTACCAGTGGTTCGCGACCTATCTGACCTACCCGAACTTTGTCGACCGCGGCACGCTCGGCATGCGCGGCAATCAGCTGCGCATGGCCCGGGCGCAGTACGACCGCATCGTGAAAAAGGCCACCGACCTGCTGCGCATCTCATTCGTGGCCGACGAGCACTTCCACCCCGGCAACAAACTGTCGAAGAAGATCGTGCTCTTTGACGAGCTCGTCCCGGGTGAGATCATGGCCGGCTTCCCGAACCTCATCTACCTGCCGGCGCAGGTGCTGCCGGTGTTTCTGTGCTCCATCCTCGACCAGCAGATCACGCCGCCGTACCTCGACGCGGCCGAAAACTTCGGCATCCCGGCCGACGTCTGCCCCCTGCCCTCGGCCGAGGCCGGCTGCGCCCTGCGCGACGAGTATCCCAAGGTCGGCACGTGCTTTGTCGCCTGCAACATGCCGTGCGACGGCAGCGTCGCCACGACGTCGTATCAGGACCGGTACTTCAACCTTCCGACGTACTACTTCGGCGTGCCCATCCGCTACAATGAGGAGGCGGTGCAGGACTACGCCGTCGAGGAGCTGCGGGGGCTCATCCGCTTCATCGAGGAGCAGACCGGCGAGACGTTCGACTGGGACGCGTTCTTTAAGGCCATGAAGGTCTACAATCAGGAGACGGAGTACGAGCTGCAGAAGTGGGAGGTCAACCGCACGCCCTACCCGCAGATGACGGGCGAGACGTTCTGGATCTACCGCATGTTTTTCTACCATCTCTCCGGCGGCATGGACCCGCGCTTTCTCGACACCGACCGCCGCGTCAACCGCATCATGATGCGCGGCTACCAGCAGAAAAAGCCCTGTGCCCCCGCGATGCGCCACCGCTGCGTCGAGTGGTCGTGCCCGGCGAACTTCTACCCCGACTTCTCCGTCTGGGCGGAAAACTGCTGGGGCATCAACGTCGTGGCGAGCATGGAGTCGCTCATTTCCGACATCATCATCAACACGGAGGACCCCGATCAGGCGCTCGCCGATCTCGCCCGCAGCTACCAGCGCACCACCATGCGCAAGCACACGAAGGGCGGCTACGCGAACGTGCTCGATGAGCTGTGGATCGTCTGCAAGCAGTACAACGCCGACATGGTGCTCATGTACGACCAGATCTCCTGCAAGGGCATGGACGGTCTGCGCGGCGTGTTCGAGGAGCAGGCGGCCGCGCGCGGCGTGCACATGCTCTGGGTCGCGCAGGATCTGCTCGATTCGCGCACGATCTCCAAGCGCGACATGCGCCGCCAGGTCAATCTCTACATGCAGACCGTCATGGGCGAGGAGCCGGTGCGGCCCGACCTCGTGGACTTCGACGACGCGCTGACGTGGTAAGCCACTCCAACGCACCCTTTAAAACAGGAAAACTCCCCGCTTTCGGGCGGGGAGTTTTTGCATATTTTTTATGCCTGCGGCTGTTTTTTGATGTCAAACCGCCACACGGCGACAACGTAGGACACGAAGGCGATGGCCTCGATGACCATGCACGAGTACGAGCGCGCGAGGATGTCATACGTGAACCAGAACGGCGAATTGGTCAGATAGAGCAGGCGCGTGCGGCGCATGTCGCGCGTCCAGAGCGCGACCGTCGTCATGCTCATGGCGATGCCGGGCAGCAGGCTCACCGGCCCGTCCCACGTGAGGACGGTGTTGACGATGTACAGCGCCAGAAACGCCCACAGCCACGCGCGGCTCTGCGCCCACTTGCGGTCGTTGAAGTAAAACACGACGCTGCGCGCGAACGACAGAATGTTGATGGTCGCGGCGGTCGTCGCGCCGAGCAGCCCGTAGTGCACGATCCACATCAGGCAGGCGGCGGCCTGCGCGGCGAGGATGACACGGCGGTTATTGAATTGCACCGAGACAAACACGATCAGGCTGCCGAGCAGACCCAGCGCCTGGTTGAGCCAGAAACCCATGTGCACACACCCTTTCTTCCCGCGGGAAAGAGTATCGTAACACAAACGCGCGGGAAAAACAACCCTCTCCGCGCGGTTTTTTCGCATTTCCGCGCGGCGCAGGCCTTGACAACTGTCCCAAAAACGGCTGCGCTATCTCTATATCATTGCATTTTTAGAAAGAAGAATGTCCATGTCCCCCGCGCCCCGCGGCCAAAATGCCAGAAAAATCGCCCTGCGCTACCTCTTTTTCACGCTCGGCCTGCTCATCAACTCGTTCGGCATCGGCACGGTCGTGTCGGCGCTGATCGTGGGGCCGCTCGTGTCGCTGTTCGGCCGCGTGCTGCCGGGCCTCGGCCGCATCCGCGCGCTGGCCATCTGAATATGCAGAAAAGCACCCCCGCACGGGGGGTGCTTTTCCTATATTTAAATGGTATCGCTCAAAACCACGCGGCGATCTGCTGCCAGACCGGCAGGCCGACCAGCCAGCGGATGAGCGGCACGAACAGCAGCGCCGGCAGATAGTCCGCCACCTTGATCTTTGTGGCGCCGGTCTGGTTGAGGCCGATGGCCGCCACGAGCAGAGAACCCGCACACGTGAGGTCCGCGACCGTCGCCTCCGAGAGCAGCGGCGCAATGGCCCCGGCCAGCAGCGTGAGCGCCCCCTCGACCACGAACACCGCCGCGCCCGCGAGCATGACGCCCGCGCCGAGCGTCGTGGCCATCATGGCGCAGAAGACGAGGTCGATCATCGACTTGGTGAGCAGGATGCTGTTGTCGCCGCGGATGCCGGCGTCGAGTGAGCCGTTGACCGCCATGGCGCCCACGCAGCACAGCAGGCTCGCCGTGACGAAGCCCTCGGCCAGCGACGGGCCGCCCTCGTGCCGGTGAACGTGCGTCTCGACCCAGGTGCCGAGGCGGTGGATCGCCCCGTCGATGTTCAGCAGCGCGCCCACGGCCGCGCCGAGCGTCATGGACACGATGACGATGAGGATGCTCTGGCACGCAAACGCGCCCGAGATACCGATATACAGCACGCAGAGGCCGAGGCCGATCATGACCGTCTTGCTCACGCGCTCGGGGATGCCCCGCCGAAACAGCAGACCGACCGCACCGCCGGCCACGATGGCCAGCGCGTTGACGATGGCGCCTGTCATGCTCATGAATGATCCGCTCCTTCCCGCCGCGTCCGCCATATTTAAATAAGGTATCCCCCGGACACGGCGCGCCATGAAATGTACCGGTCTACGATAGCACAACCGCCCGACGGTGTAAACACCCAAATGCGGCAGATTCAGCCGCGCGGCGCGGGCCTGGACGCCTTGAGCTCGCTCAAAAACAGCTGCCCGGCGGTGGACAGGCCAGTCTTTTGCTTGTAGATGACGCCGATGGTGCGCTGCAGCTCCGGAGCGAGCCTGCGCGCGGTGAGCCGCTGGCCGCTGCGGCGCAGCACGGCCTCCGGCAGGATGGACACGCCGAGCCGGCTCTCGACCATGTTCAGGATCGTGTAGTCGTCGGCCACGCGGTACTGCACGTTGATCTGCGGGTGGCGCGCAAGCAGCTCGCGGATGCAGCCGCCGCCGCGCCCCTCCTCGAGGAGAATGAACGGCTCGGCCGCCAGCTCATCGACCTGAATGAAAATGTTCTCGCCCAGCGGGTGGCCCTCGGGCAGGACGGCAAGCATGGTGTCGCGGTAGATCGGCTCGCACGCAAACGGCGTCGTGCGCGACATGTCCGTGAAGCCGAAGTCGACCACGCCCTCGCGCACCCAGTCCTCGATCTCGTAATACAGGCCCTGATAGAGCTCGAAGCGGATGCCGCTGTGCTGGTTCCGGAAGCGCTCCATGGCCGGCGGCAGCAGGAAGCTCGACACGCTCGTGAACGTGCCGAGGCGGATCGTGCCCTGCTCCAGCCCGCTGAAGCCCGCCGCCTGCGACTGGAGCATGCGGTAGGCGTTGACCGTGTCGCGGATGTACGGCAGCAGGTGGCGGCCCTCGTAGGTGAGCGCCACGCCCGAGCGCGAGCGCACCAGCAGCGTCACGCCCAGCTCCTCCTCCAGCGACTTGATCATCTGGCTGACGGCCGACTGCGTGTAGCCGAGATCGCGCGCCGCGTCCGAAAAACTGTTGCGCTCAAAGACCTTCAGAAAGGCGATGTATCGGTTCATAAGCACCTCACAAATAAGAAACGCTAATCTAACTATCAGAAATATTTGCTTTACTTATCCATAAAGGCATTATATAATGGGCACTGTCAGATAGCAAGCGGGAATTTTCGTGACCGCACACGAACCTCTCCGCCCGCTGACCAGACACACAATCTCTCCCCCAAGCAACATGATAATTCCTTTTTCCAACTCCATTTCTCCTATGGAAACGTCCCTGCCGGTTTGTCCGTTCCGGCAGGGGCGTTTTCCGTTTGCGGGAGATTTGCTGCGCACTTTTCAAGCCTTCTCCTTTGAGGGGAAGGCAGCGCCACACGGTACTGCGGCCGCAAGGAGAAAATATCGCCGTTCGGCGATGCCTCCCCTGTGTAAGGGGAGGTGGCACGGCGCTCTGCGCCGTGACGGAGGGGTTGCAGATACCGGCCGCAGTGCAAGAATGAGCGTATCCATCCCTCAGTCAGCCTGACGGCTGCCAGCTCCCTTTGCACAAGGGAGCCAAGGGGCGCGGGACGGACGCACCGGAAAAAACGATCACCCCGCCGCAGACAAAGCAGCCCTCCCGATTCGGGAGGGCTGCTTTTCCCTTGAAATTCTGCCCCGGCGGTCAATCCACGACCGTGACGGCCGCGGTGGTGGCCGCGGCGATGGCGTCCGCCTGCAGGGCGTCGGCCGTGACGGTCTGCAGCGGCAGGCCGCCGAGCGCCGACCAGTCCAGCGTCCCGGAAACGCCGCGCACCGTCAGCTCCGTGAGCCCGGTGAAATCCTCCAGCCCGGACGTGCTGTCCAGCTCGCAGCGGATGAGCGTGAGCGACGTAATCGCCCGCTCGCGGTCGAAGCTGCGGAAGAAATCGCCGCGCAGATCGCAGTCCACGAGCGTGACGCGCGTGAGCGAGGACTTGTGCAGCGGGACCAGCAGCTCGCGGCGCGTGCAGTGCGAGAGCGTGACGTCCTGCAGCTTTGTCAGTGCGCGCAGCTCGGACAGGTCCGACACGTTCGCGCCGTTGAGACTCAGCTTCCGCACGTTCAGGCAGCGGCCGAGGCCGGTCAGGTCGGTGACGGCGTTGCCGTCGGCCGTGAGGGCCGTGAGCTTCGGCAGCTGTTCGATGCCCGACAGGCTCGTGAGCCGGTTGGCGCTGACGTCGAACACCTCCACGCCGCAGGCGGGCAGGCTCTCGAGCGAAGTCAGCGACTGAAACTGCACCGAGACCACCGTCAGGCTCGGGAAATACGCGAGGTCGGACAGGTCGCGGATGTCGCCGCGGCGCACGGTGACGCTCTGGCCGGAGGGGTCGGTCATCTCCGCCGTCTCGACGCCGGCGGCCGCCGCGTCCACGCCCTGCTGCGGGGCGGCGAACCAGTACCGGTCGCCGCAGACGTACAGCGCCGTGAGGCCCTTGAGGTCCGCGACCGTGAGCTCGCCCGCGGGCTTGCCGGCGTAGTCGCGCGCGGCCTGCTCGAGCAGCGGGCTCTGGAACTGGGCGACCGTGTCGTCCGCGAGCGTCTGCACCGCGACGGTTTTCGCCGTGAAGCGGTAGAGCAGGCCCGTGAAGTGGCCGACGATGCCGGCCGCGATCAGGCAGCCGACGAGCACGATGGCAATGATCGCCGCCGCGAGGCCGCGGCGCTTTTTCTTCGGCGCCTTGGGCGGCTTTTCAGGCTTTTCCCGGCGGGGCTTGGCGGCGCGGGGCTTTTTCTCTTTCGCCTTTTTCCCGGGCGCGGGTGCAGGAACATCCGGCAGCTCCGGCGCGTCGCCGGCGAATTTCGAAGCATCGAGCAGCTCGGCCGAGAAGAGCTTGTCGTAGAAATATTCCTCGCTCGGGTAGGTGTACTTCATGAGCGCGAAGAGGTTGCCGATCTGCATCTCCATGCCCGGGGAGAGCTCCGTCTGCTCGAGAAAGACGTTGATGACCGGCTTTTTCTTCGTCAGGGCATAGTGCATCTCCTTGCGGCAGTTGTCCGAGCGCAGATACGCCGGGGACAAAAACGCCAGCACGAGCTGCGCGCGCTCGAGATGCGACGCGATGCTCTCCGGCCACTCGCTGCCGGCCTCGATGCCCTCATCGTACCAGACGCGAAAGCCGCGCGACTGCAGGGTGCTGATGATCTCGAGCACGGCCGCGTCGTCCTTGTGCGCGTAGCTGACGAAGAGGTACGGCAGCGTGCCCTCGTAGGGGCGCAGAAGGGTTTTCACGAAACCACCTCCGGAAAAATTTCAAAATTTGACTGGATTCTGTTAGTGTATCACACACATTCGTGCCCGGCAAGGGCTTTGAGCCCGGCGAGGTACGCATACGGCACGCACAGCCCGCCCCGGCCGGAGCCGAGGGCGATGTCCGGCTTGCGCAGGCCGTGGTAGTCCGAGCCGCCGGAAGGCGCGAGACCGAAGCGCGCGGCCAGCGCCTGCGCCGCCGCCGTCTGCGCGGGCGTATAGGTCGTGTAGCGCACCTCGACGCCGAGGGCCCCGGCGTCCGCCGCCGCGGCGAGCATGGCGGCGCGCTGCGCATCGTCAAAGCGGTACTTGAAGATGTGCGCCACGACCGGCACGCCGCCCGCCGCGCGCAGGGCGCGGACGGAGTCCTCCAGCGGGATGTTGTAGCGCGGGACGTAGAATTCTTTCCCCCGGCCGAGCAGGCCGCGCATGCCGTCGGACACCGACGGGATGCACCCGCGCTGCACGAGCAGCGCCGCGATGTGCGGCCGGCCGAGCACCGTCTGCCCCGGGAAGGCCGCGTGCAGGTCGTCCATCGTGATGGGGTAGCCCGCGTCGTGCAGGCGCTGCACCATGGTCTCGTTGCGGGCATTGCGCTCGTCGGTCGCACGGGTCATGAGCGCGCGCAGGGCGGTATCCTCCGTGTCCATGAAGTAGCCGAGCAGATGCACCTCCTCGCCGCCCCAGACGGTGGACAGCTCCACCCCGGGCACGACCTCGATGCCGCAGCGCTGCCCCGCCGCGAGGGCTTCGGGCAGGCCGGCGAACGTGTCGTGATCCGTGACGGCCACGGCCCGCAGGCCGAGCGCCGCCGCCTTGCGCACCACGTCAGCCGGCGCGTCCGACCCGTCGGACGCGAGCGTGTGCGTGTGCAGGTCAATCCGCTCCATGGCGCACCTCCAGCCCGTCCGGCAGCGCATCGCCCTGCCAGAGGACATAGACCGTGCCGTCCGTGACGCGCACCGTGGCCGCCGCGCCGGTGAACGAATTGCTCACGCCGAGCGGCATGGCGCAGCGCAGCTCCGCGTCCGTGATCTCGTAGAGCAGGCCGCGCAGCGTGACACCGCGCGCGGCGTCGCCGCTGCTGAACACGGACACCGTACCCGCCATGCCGGCGGGAAAGGTCAGCGTGCCGTTTTGCACCGCCGTGACCACCCAGCCGCAGCCGATGAGCCAGCCCTGCGCGCCCGCGTCCGTGAGCCCGCGCAGCGTCTGCAGGCTCGCGATCGTCTGGTCGAGGCGGCCGCCGAGCGCGCCTGCCATCACGAGCCGCCGGTACCCGTGCGCCAGCGCCCAGCGCACGGCGAGGCCGAGGTCCGTGTCGTCCTTCATGACCGGGTGCGTCTCCACGTTCGGGTGGTCCGGCCGGTAGCCGAGGGAGTCAAAGTCGCCCATGACGAAGTCCGGCTCGATGCCGCAGTCTTTCAGCGAGCGGTAGCCGCCGTCGGCCGCGATCACGTAGTCCCCGGGCCGGGGGCTCAGGCGCACGCCGTCGAGACTGGCCGCGCCGACGATATAACAAGTATTTTCCAAATTCATTCCAGCTTTCCTGAATTTTCGCCCGCTATTGTACCACATTCCGCGCGGCGAGAAAAGAATTGCGTGTAAATTCCGCGCCGGGCGTGTTTGTTAGATTTTAAACTCGCCAAAAATCAAAAATTTTATTTCTATTGTTACTGATATATGATATAATTCCGGCGTTGGCAGCGTGTCGGATCTCCCCCCGCGCCGCTGCCGCCCCCCATCTCTGCGGCCCCGCCGCAGTCAGAAAGGAGACACGACCGTGTCAGAAAAAGTTTTCAACAAGGTCCTTGCCGCCAACCGCGGCGAGATCGCGGTGCGTATCTTCCGCGCGTGCTACGACCTCGGCATCCACACCGTGGCCATGTACTCCAAGGAAGACGAACTGAGCATGTTCCGCACCCGTGCCGATGAGGCCTACCTCGTCGGCGAGAACAAGAGCCCCCTGGGCGCGTATCTCGACATCCCCGAGATCATCGACCTGGCCAAGCGCCGCGGCGTCGACGCCATCCACCCGGGCTACGGCTTCCTGTCCGAGAACGCGGACTTTGCCCGCGCCTGCGAAGAGGCCGGCATCACGTTCATCGGCCCCCCGAGCGACGTGCTCGGCAAGATGGGCGACAAGCTCTCGGCCAAGCAGATCGCCATGGAGTGCGGCGTGCCGGTCATCCCCGGCTGCTCCGAGCCCCTGCGCGACGGGCAGGAGGCGCTGGAGAAGGCCATCAGCTTCGGCTTCCCCGTCATCCTCAAGGCGGCGGCCGGCGGCGGCGGCCGCGGCATGCGCCTGTGCGAGATGCCCGAGGACGTCATCCCCGCGTTCGAGCTCGTCAAGAGCGAGGCGCGCAAGGCCTTCGGCAATGACGACATCTTCATCGAGAAGTACCTCGTGCAGCCCAAGCACATCGAGGTGCAGATCCTCGCCGACCAGTACGGCAACGTGCGCCACCTCGGCGAGCGCGACTGCTCGCTGCAGCGCCGCTACCAGAAGGTCGTCGAGTTCGCGCCCGCGTGGAGCGTGCCTGAGAGCATCCGCGAGCAGCTGCACGCCGACGCCGTGAAGATCGCCGAGGCCGTCGGCTATGTCAACGCCGGCACCGTGGAGTTCCTCGTCGACCGCGACGGCAACCACTACTTCATCGAGATGAACCCCCGCATCCAGGTCGAGCACACCGTCACCGAGATGGTCACGAGCATCGACCTCGTGCGCGCGCAGATCCTCATCGCCGAGGGCCAGCCGATCAGCCACCCGGAGATCGGCCTCGGCGACCAGAACAACCTCAAGGTCAACGGCTACGCCATCCAGTGCCGCGTGACCACCGAGGACCCGGCCAACAACTTCGCGCCCGACAACGGCAAGATCGAGGCCTACCGCTCCGGCGGCGGCTTCGGCGTGCGTCTCGACGGCGGCAACGTCGGCACCGGCTCGGTCATCTCGCCGTACTACGACTCCCTGCTCGTCAAGGTCACGAGCTGGGACTGCACCTTCCCCGCCGTCTGCCGCAAGGCCACCCGCGCCATCAATGAAGAGCACGTGCGCGGCGTCAAGACGAACATCCCGTTCGTGACGAACATCCTCACGCACCCGACGTTCATCGCCGGCAAGTGCCACACGAAGTTCATCGACGAGACGCCGGAGCTGTTCGAGTTCACCGAATCGCGCGACCGTGCGACCCGCGTGCTCAAATACATCGCCAACATCCAGGTCAACAACCCCGATGCCGAGCGCCACCAGTACGACACGCCGCGCTTCCCGAAGCCGCAGCGCGAGATCTCGAAGCAGGACGGGCTCAAGCTCCTGCTCGACACCGACGGCCCCGAGGCCGTCAAGGACTGGGTCCTCGGCCAGAAGAAGCTTCTCATCACCGACACGACGATGCGCGATGCGCACCAGTCCCTGCTGAGCACCCGCCTGCGCACCCGCGACATGCTCAAGGGCGCCGACGGCACGGCCGACATCCTCGCCGACTGCTTCTCGCTCGAGATGTGGGGCGGCGCGACGTTCGACACCGCCTACCGCTTCCTGCACGAGTCCCCGTGGGAGCGCCTGGAGATGCTGCGCGAGAAGATCCCGAACATCCCGTTCCAGATGCTGCTGCGCGGCTCGAACCTCGTCGGCTACGCGAGCTATCCGGACAACCTCGTGCGCGCCTTCATCGCCGAGTCCGCCCGCGAGGGCATCGACGTGTTCCGCGTGTTCGACTCGCTCAACTGGCTGCCGAACATGGAGACCGCCATGGACGAGGTCCTGCGTCAGGGCAAGTTCCTCGAGGGCACCGTGTGCTACACCGGCGACATCCTCGACCCGACGCGCGACCGCTACACGTTGGAGTACTACGTCAACTTCGCCAAGGAGCTCGAGCGCCGCGGCGCCCACATGCTGGCCATCAAGGACATGTCCGGCCTGCTCAAGCCCTACGCCGCCAAGAAGCTCGTGAGCACCCTCAAGCAGGAGATCGGCATCCCCATCCACCTGCACACGCACAACACCACCGACAACCAGATCGCGACCTATCTCATGGCGGCCGAGGCCGGCGTGGACGTGGTCGACACCGCCATCGGCCCGCTGGCCAACCTCACGAGCCAGCCGTCGATGAACGCCGTCGTCGAGTCCCTGCGCGGTCAGGAGCGCGACACCGGCTTTGACCCGCAGCGCCTGCAGGAGCTGGCCGATTACTGGGCCGACGTGCGCCTGCGCTACGAGAGCTTCGACAAGGGCCTCAAGGTCCCCGTCACCGATATCTACCGCTACGAGATCCCCGGCGGCCAGTACACGAACCTGCAGCCGCAGGTCGAGTCGCTCGGCCTCGGCCACCGCTTTGCGGAGGTCAAGGAGATGTACCGCACCGTCAACCTCATGCTCGGCGACATCATCAAGGTCACGCCGTCGTCCAAGATGGTCGGCGACCTCGCGATCTTCATGGTGCAGAACGACCTCACGCCCGAGAACATCGTCGAAAAGGGCGAGCACCTCGCCTTCCCCGACAGCGTCGTGAGCTACTTCAAGGGCATGATGGGCCAGCCGCCCTGCGGCTTCCCGAAGGATCTGCAGCGCGTCGTGCTCAAGGGCGAGAAGCCCATCACCGGCCGCCCCGGCGACCTGCTGCCGCCCGTCGACTGGGATCAGCTGCGCCGCGAGATCGTCAAGTTCTACCCGAACTACGAGGAGCCGCGCTCCCTCATCTCCTACGCCATGTACCCGAAGGTCTATGAGGAGTTCATCAGCCACCGCAAGGAGTACGGCTACATCATGCGCATGGGCAGCCACGTGTTCTTCAACGGCATGGCCGTCGGCGAGGTCAACAAGATCAACATTGAGGACGGCAAGACCCTCATGATCAAGTACATCGGCCTCGGCGACCGCAACGATGACGGCACGCGCAACGTGCAGTTCGAGCTCAACGGCATGCGCCGCGAGGTCGCCGTGCCCGACCCGACCGCGGTCGACACGGCCAAGACCGTCGTCATGGCCGACCCGAACGACAAGAGCCAGGCCGGCGCGTCTATCCCGGGCATGGTGTCGAAGGTCAACGTCAAGCCCGGCGACCAGGTCAAGGTCAACGACGTGCTCGCCGTGATCGAGGCCATGAAGATGGAGACGAGCGTCGTCGCCCGCATGGACGGCACGATCGACGAAGTCTTTGTCAAGCCCAGCCAGTCGGTCAAGGCCGGCGAGCTGCTGCTGACGATCAAGTAAATCCCCGGTTTTTCCAAGCGGAGCGCACCCTCGTGCGCTCCGCTTTTGCACGCAAAAAACAAAGGCAGATGGCAGCTTTTGAAAGCCTTCTCCTCGCATCGCACACTCCGACTGCTCCGCAAGAAACAGGCTCGCGCGCAGTTTCTGCGGCCGCGCACAGATCCCCTTCCCCGCCGCTTTTTGTCCATTTTGCCGCTTTTGTCCCATCCGCGCCGGAAAGACTGGAAATGCCCGGACCGTTATGTTATAATATTCAAATGATTATGATGAGACTGGGTCAGTATCGCCGCAGGCACCCAGATCTGAGAGGAGTTTTTTTCGTGCTTGTGCCCTATTCCTGGTTCCAGATCCTCTGGTACTTCTACATCTACGGCTTCCTTGGCTGGTGCTCCGAGGTGGCCTTCGCCGCCGTCGCGCACGGCAAGTTCGTCAACCGCGGCTTCGTCAACGGCCCCATCTGCTCCATCTACGGCTTCGGCGTGATGAGCGTGCTGCTCGTGCTCGGGCCGCTCAAGAGCAGCTTCTGGCTGCTGTTCGGCGGCAGCGTGCTGTTCACGAGCGCCATCGAATACCTCACCGGCTGGGTGCTGGAAAAGGTGTTCCACGACAAGTGGTGGGATTACTCCAAGCGCCCGCTGAACATCAAGGGCTACGTGTGCCTGGAGTTTTCGGTGCTGTGGGGACTGGCGTGCGTGTTCGTAGTCGATGTGTTCCAGCCGCTCGTGGCCAAGGTCGTCGACCTTATCCCGAAAAAGCTCGGCTGGGTGCTGCTCGGCACGTTCAGCGCCCTGTGGATCGCGGACAACATCATCACCGCCATGGAGATCCGCAAGCTGCCGAAGAAGCTGCGTGCCCTGCAGGCCATCGAGGATTCGCTCACGGCCATCTCCGACGAGATCGGCGAGGAGATCTATATCCGCGCCTCTGACGCGAAGGACCGCGGCGTGGAGGTTTACACCGACGTGAAGGAAAAAGGTGCCCAGATCGCAGAAAAGCGCGCCGAGATCGCCGAAAAGCGCGCCGAGAGCTCCCTCATGCGCCGCAGCGAACTGCTGGCCCGCCGCAGCGAACTGCTGCAGCGCCGTGAGGAGCTGCTGGGTCAGCGCAACATCGTACACGAGCGTATCGCGCAGGCGTTCCCGGCGCTGCGCGAGGGCAAGACCAACGGCCCGGCTTTCACGCGTGTGCATGAGCACGCCCAGCGCCGCAAGCAGCTGGCCAAAGCCCTGAAGGCGAAGGCCAGAGCGCTCAAAAACAAGGCCAAGGACCGCTCCTGACCTGACATGGGAAAAGGAGAACTAGAAAACCATGAATCTCTATCTGATCGGACATGATTACCGCTATGCCGCGGAGCAGATGCTCCTGACGCTGTTTCCGGACGAACGCCCGGTGTATCCGGACGGCCGGCCGACCGGCGACCGCGCGGAGCTGCGGCTCATGTCCGGCCCCAAGATCACGACCGTGACGTGCGTGCTCGTCTATCAGGGCCGGACGGCCAACGGCCGCACGAGCGTGCCCAACAGCGAGCTGACCGACCCCAATGAGACCGACCGGCGGCTGCAGGGTGCGGTCAAGCGCGCGTTTTACCGCGCGGCCATGGGCATCGGCCTGCCGCACAAGCCGTGGGGCATGCTCACGGGCGTGCGCCCCGGTAAGCTCATGACCCCCCTGCTCGCGCAGGGCATGACCGACGAGCAGGCCGCGCGCTATTTTGAGCGGCACTACGACGTTGCGCCCGCGCGCGCCGCGCTCGTCGTGCGCACCGCCCACGCCACGCAGCGCGCCATGGAATCACTCGGCAGCAAGGACGTGTGCCTGTACGTGGGCATCCCGTTTTGCCCGACGCGCTGCGCCTACTGCAGCTTCGTGAGCCAGTCGGTGGAAAAGAGCATGGCGCTCGTGCCGGAATTTCTGCAGGCGCTCGCGCGCGAGATCGCCGCGACCGCCGAGGCCGTGCACCGCGCCGGTCTGCGCGTCGTGTCGCTCTACATCGGCGGCGGCACGCCGACCACGCTCTCGGCGCGCCAGCTCGACGCGCTGCTGACGCAGCTTGCCGCGGCGTTTGATCTCGGCACGCTGCGCGAGTTCACCGTCGAGGCCGGCCGGCCCGACACCATCACGGCCGACAAGCTGCACGTGCTGCGCGCGCACCGGGTCGACCGCATCAGCGTCAACCCCCAGACGCTCGACGACCGCGTGCTCGAGACCATCGGCCGCCGCCACACCGCGCAGGATATTTTCGACGCGCTGCGCCTCGTGCGCGAGACCGGCAGCTTCGCCGTGAACATGGACCTGATCGCGGGCCTGCCCGGCGACACGCCGGACGGCTTTCGCGCCACGCTCGAGCAGGTGCTCGCGCTCGCGCCCGAAAACGTGACCGTGCACACGCTGTCCCGCAAGCGCGGGGCCGACCTCATGACGCAGGCCGCCCCCATCCCCGACGGGGCGCAGGTGGGCGAGATGCTCGACTTTGCGTCCGACGCGCTGAGCGCCGCCGGCTACGCGCCGTATTACCTCTACCGGCAGAAGTTCATGTCCGGCGGGTTTGAAAACGTCGGCTGGACGCGGCCGGGGCAGGAGAATCTCTACAACATCTGCATCATGGAGGAGCTGTGCAGCATCCTCGCCATGGGCGGCGGCGCCTCGACGAAGCTCGTGCGCCCCAACGGCGGCAAGCTCGAGCGGCACATCGACCCCAAATACCCCACGGAATACATCGCCAATATCGACCGCATCTGCGCGGCCAAGGCGGAATTGGAGGCGTTTTTTCAATGAGTTATCATATTCAGGAGATCAACCACCGGATTCAAACCGACCCCAAGGAATTCGTCGACGCGTGCGACGCGGCCTACGCCGCCAAGATCGAGCGCGCGGCTCGCGCCATCGCCGAGAACGTGCATACGTGCCCGATCGTGCTGCTGTCCGGCCCGTCCGGCAGCGGCAAGACCACCACGGCCATGAAGATTGCCGAGGCCCTGCGCAAAATGGGCATTGGCAGCCAGAGCCTCGCCATGGACGACTATTTCCGCACCGTCGACCCGCGCACCGCGCCGCGCACGCCGGAGGGCGATGTGGACCTCGAGTCCCCCGCGTGTCTGGACATGGACCTGCTCGGCAAGCACCTCAACGCGCTCGCCCGCGGCGAGGAGATCCACCTGCCGCGCTACAATTTCGTCACGCGCGTACAGTCCGGCCCCATCGGCCGGCCCATGCGCCTCGGCAAGGACGAGGTCGCCGTGTGCGAGGGCATCCACGCGCTCAATGACGACATCGCCGCCTACTGCCCGGACGCATTCCGGCTGTATATCAGCGCGCGCTCGGTCGTCGTGGACAACGACGGGCGCGAGGTGTTCAAGGGCACGTGGATGCGCCTGCTGCGCCGCCTCGTGCGCGACAGCAACTTCCGCGGCACCCCCGCCGCCGCGACGCTGGACATGTGGGCCAACGTCCGCCGCGGCGAGAAGCGGTTCATCTCCCCGTTCAAGGAGCGCGCGAACCTGATGTTCGACTCGTCGTTCCCGTGCGAGGTGTCCATCCTGAAAAACTACGCCGCGCCCCTGCTCGCGGCCGTGCCCGAGGGCGCGGAGCGCTATGCGGAGATCCGCAGCATCCTGCCGGCGCTCGAGCGCTTCGAGACGATCGACCCCGCCCTGCTCGCGCCCGAGAGCATGCTGCGCGAGTTCATCGGCGGCGGCGTGTACAGCTACTGAGCGGATGATAAAAAACAGCACCCGATCCTATGGGATCGGGTGCTGCTTTGTCTGTCCCGTCTGCGCGCCGCGCCGTCAGCTCAGCCGCTGCACGAGCGCGTCCCACAGCTCCAGCAGCCGGAAGCGCACGACATAGCCGCCGTCGGACTCCGTGACGAGGCGCACATCGTCGTCCGAGAGCGCCTGCACCGCCTGCTCCGGCAGGCCCGCCGCCTGCGCGCACAGCGGCGGGAAGATGACGCACCACCAGTTGTGCCCCGCGCCTGCGCCGAGCGTCACGCGCAGGGAGGTATACACCCCCGCCGGGAGGGCAAACGTGCCGTAGTCGCGCGTCGGGTAGTGCTCGGGCCCGAGCGCCACGCGCACCGGCCGCTCCCCCGCCGCCGCCTGCGCCGCGCGGGCGATGCCGTCGAGGTCGCCTGCGATGAGCTGCTCCGCCGCGTCGATGTCCGTCACGTCGGCAAGCTGCGGCTCGAGATAGGCCAGCACCGCGTCGCGCACCTGCAGCTTCACGGCCTGCTCGGTGTCGTCGTCCGAGACCGCGATCACGTGCAGCCGCACGAGCCGGGCCGCGAGCAGCTGGCTGCGCGCCTGTGCCCACGTTCCGGCCAGCAGCGTCACGCACACGGCCAGCAGCAGCGCCAGCTCCCACGGGCGCAGCGTGCGGCCGGAATCGGGATTTCTGGAGAGAGAATGGGTATGCATCGTATGTCCGCCTTTCTGTGATGAAAAAAACTGCCGGTACCGGGCATCTGTGCTCAGTATCGGCAGTTTTGTTCGGTTTTAATCCGGCGGGTTCAGATCTTCAGGCGGCCGATCGTCTCGGCCAGGAAGCACTCGGCATAATCGCGCGCGAGCCGGCGCTTGGCATACGCCGCGCTGTCGGCATCGGCGAAGAGGCCGAACACGGCCGAGCCCGTGCCGCTCATGACCGCGCCGAGCGCGCCGCCGTCGAGCAGGCGGCTCTTGATGGCCGCGATCTCGCCCTCGCGGTGGGTGAGCACGTCCTCAAAGACGTTGTACATCCGGCGGGCGAGCTTGCCCATGTCCCCGTCGGCGAGCGCGGCGCAGATGCCCTCCGTGTCCGGACGGCAGCGCGAGGTGCGCGCGTCCACGCGGTGGAACAGCTCCGGCGTCGAGATCGGGAAGTCCGGCTTGCAGATCACGACCGGCAGGCGCGGCATGGGCGTGACGGGCGTGAGCCGCTCGCCGCGGCCCTCGGCCAGCATCGTGCCGCCCGCAACGCAGTACGGCACGTCCGAGCCGATCTCGGCCCCCATTTCCTCGAGCTGCGTGCGGGTGAAGCCCGCGCCGGTCAGCCGCTCGAGCGCGCGCAGCACGGCCGCCGCGTCCGACGAGCCGCCGCCCAGCCCCGCGCACACGGGGATGCGCTTGTGCAGCCGGATGTGCACGCCGCACTTCAGCCCCGCGCGCTTCAGAAACACCTGCGCCGCGCGCACGGCCACATTGTCCGCCCCGCAGGGCAGATAGCTGCGGTTGGTCTCGGCGCGGCAGGTGCCGGTATCGTCGAGCGTGACAGTCACATCGTCGTGCAAATCCACGCTCTGCATGATCATGCGCAGGTCGTGAAACCCGTCGGGGCGCGCACCGAGCACGTCCAGCGACAGGTTCAGCTTCGCCCACGCGGGCTCCATCGTCGTGCCGGTCACAGCTTTTTCAGCTCAAAGAGCAGGTCCATCAGCTCCGCGCCGTCGTCGACGTACGGGCCCTTGCGGCCGTTGGCCTCGGAATACGGCAGGCCGGAGCCCTCCGTCACGCGGCTGTCATAGAGCACGAACGGCACGGGATCCGCGCCGTGCGCGCCGTTGGCCATGTAGGTCATGTGGTCCGAGAGCAGCAGCAGGCGGAAGTCCTCGCCCGCGGCGCGCAGCGCCTCGGTCACGGGGGCGACGACGTCGGCGCTCAGGCGCTCGATGGAGTAGATCTTGTGCTCGAGATCGTGGTTGTGCGTGGCCTCGTCCGGACCCTCGAGGTGCAGAGCCACGAAGTCGTGCTTTTTCAGCACATTGAGCGCAGCGGCGACCTTGGCGGCGTAGTCGGTGTCCCACTCGCCGGTCGCGGTCGGGACGGTGACGGCCTCCAGCCCCGTCAGGATGCCGATGCCGTGGCACAGCGGCACAGCCGAGACGACGCCGCCATCCGACCCGTAGTGCTCGGGAAAGTTCGGCAGCGCGGCCGCCGTGCCCTCGGCCCAGAACCAGACGCCGTTGGCCGGGAGCTTCCCGGCGGCGCGGCGCGCGACGTTGATCGGGTGCTGGTCGAGAATGTCGAACGCGCGGCGCATGAGCTCACGCAGCACGTCGGCGTTCGGGCAGCCGGTGGGCAGGATGGGGCCGATCTCCTCGCCGAGGTGGTCGTGCGGCGGGGCGAGCCGGATGCCTTTGATGTCCACGTGGCTCTGCACCGCGAGGTGGCGGAACGACGAGCCCTTGTGGATGACCATGCCGGCCTGCTCGGCCAGCGGGCGGAAGTCGGGGTGATGGAAGAGCATCGTCACGAGCTCGTCCGACTCGCGGCCCTCGATGCTGCCCGCGCTGTGGGAGAGGATGTGCTTGTGCTCGAACGGCACGTCCTCATCGGCATACGTGACCATGTTGCAGCGGTAGCACGCGTCGCCGGGGGCGAGCTGAATGCCGGACGCCGCCGCCTCGAGCGGTGCGCGGCCGAAAAAGTACTTGCGCGGCGAGCAGCCGAAGATGGACATGATGGCCGTGTCGCTGCCGGGGGCGAAGCCCTCGGGCACGTTGCGCACGCTGCCGAGGATGCCGTGGCGCGCAAGGGCGTCGATCGCGTCCTTTTTCGATGCTTCGAGCGGCGTGCGGCCGCCGAGCGTGTCGAGCGGGTGGTCGGCCATGCCGTCGCCGATGACGAGAATATATTTCATACCGTATCCCTCTTTTCAGAATTTTTTCGCTGTGGGGTGCCCTGTGGGATGCCGGGACCCGCGGTTTTTTCTGCCCCACAGTATATACTATTTCCCCCGGTTTGTGAAGCGGCACGGCGGGTTCCGGGGCATTTTGTTTCTATTTGTAGAATTCAACAAAATTATTCAAATTCCTGAATTGGGTATTGGCAACTTTTCGTCATCATGGTATAGTAGAATACTGTTAAGTATCCGCTAAGTTTTCGCTAAGAAACTGCCCCGGCACCGCCGGGGCTTTCCGCAGATCGGGAGGGACGGCAAATGTCGATCGGACAATATCTGCTCGGCGGCGCGGCCGGGCTGGCGTTCGGCCTGCTCGTAGCCGCCGGCAACACGCTGCTGCTGCGCCGCAGCCTGCAGCGCGCCAAACAGGACAAAACCACCGTCATGGGCACCAGCGGCCTGCGGCAGGTCATCAACCTCGCCGCGCTCGTGCTCGTGTACCTGCTGCGCAGGGTGGTGCCGCTGCCGCTGGCCGGCACGCTCATCGGCACGGCCGTCGGCCTGTCGGGCGGCAGCATCGCCGGCGTGTGGATCCTCGCGCGGAAAATGGACGACACCATCCCCGCCGAGGGCGTGGAGGTGCCAGATGCGGAGACGATCGAGCTGCCCGAAGACGCTGCACAGGAATCCACGCCGGACACCGACCCGGCGGACGAACGGAGGGACGACACCAATGGGTGAGACGAACGTACTGTTTTCCATCGGCCCGCTGGAAGTGACCGGCGCGGTCGTGACCATGTGGGTCATCGTGGCCGTGCTGGCGCTGCTGTCGTGGCTGGCCACGCGCAGGCTGCGCGACGTGCCCGGCCCGCTGCAGAACGCCGCCGAAATGGCCGTCGAGAAGCTGCAGGGCTTCTACGGCGGCATCCTCGGCCCGGCCAACGCCCGGCGCTACTTCCCGATGATGGCGACGTTTTTCATCTTCATCGTCGTGTCCAACTACATCGGGCTGCTGCCCGGCGCGGGGCAGGTGTTCACCGTGCCGACGGCCACGCTGTCCGTCACGGCGGGCCTGGCCATCATCGCCTTCTGCATGACGCACACCGTCGGCATCCAGCGCCGCGGCCTCAAGGGGTATCTCAAGAGCTTCATCAAGCCCTTCCTGCTCATGCTGCCGCTCAACCTCATCGAGCAGATCGTGCGGCCGTTCTCCCTCGCGCTGCGACTGTACGGCAACCTCTACGGCGAGGAAATGGTCACGCACGAGCTCGGCAACCTCTTCCCGCTCGTGCTGCCGCTGCTCATGCAGGTGCTGAGCCTGCTGTTCTGCCTGATCCAGGCCGTCGTGTTCACGATGCTGCTGTCGATCTATATCGAGGAAGCCATCGAGGAGTGACGCTCTGCATCCCATAAACGCGCAAGGAAAGAAGATTCAGATAACCGAAAAACATTAGGAGGAAAAGAGTTATGTCAACCGGAATCATTGCGATCGCCGCCGCGCTCGCCATCGCCATCAGCACCATCGGCCCCGGCATCGGCCAGGGTCTGGCCGCCGCCCACGCCATGGACGCCATCGCGCGCCAGCCCGAGGCCGCCGGCACCATCCGCTCGAACATGATCATCGCCATGGGCCTGCTCGAATCGCTGACGATCTACGGCCTGCTGATCGCGTTTCTGCTGATCGGCCAGCTCGGCTGAGAAGCCCGGAACAAGGGAGGCACACGCTTTGAGCATCAACATCTCCGAACTGATCTGGACGGTGATCTGCTTTTTCGTGCTGCTGGTGGTTTTGAAGAAGCTGCTGTTTGACCCGCTGGTGTCGTTCATGGCCGCGCGCGACGCGCGTATTCAGGAGGGGCTCAGCGCCGGGCGCACCGCCCAGCAGCAGCTCGACGCGGCCGCGCGCGCACGCAGCGAGGCCCAGCGCAAGCAGGCCGCCGCGGCGGACGCGCTGCTGGCCGAGGCCAAGAGCGCAGCCGAGCGCGCGCGCGCCCAGGCGCTGCAGAGCGCGCACCAGGAGGCCGCCCAGGCCGCGCGCGCCATGCGGGCGCGTGTGCGCGACGAAGAGACCGCCGCGGCCGCCGCCGTGGACGCGAAACTGCCCGAGCTCGTCACGGCGCTGACCGGCGGCCTGCTCGGCAGCGACGCCGCCGAGCAAAACGCCGCGCAGATCCGGCAGTGGGTCGCCCCCGCGCATGAGGGCTGAACCATGAATGAAATGAATCGAAAGGGGGCGCCGACGCTATGGAATTTCTGAGAGCCATCGGCCCCGTCTTCAACTTCCTGCTGCTGGCAGGGGTGCTGTTTTTCCTGACGCGCAAGCGCATCCGCAAGCTCTTCCGCGACCGGAAAGAACGCATTGCCGACGCGCTCGGCCGCGCGGCCGACGCGCAGGATCAGGCCCGCCACACCGCCGAGGACATCGCCGAGGCGCAGCAGGCGGCCGACGCGCAGGCGCAGTGCCAACTCGCGGACGCGCAGCGTCAGGCGGCGGCCAACACCGCGGCCGCCGACGCCGAGACCGCCCGCGAGGCCGAGGCCGTGCGCCGCAGCGCGCAGCAGACCGAGGCGCAGCTGCGCAGCGACATGGAGGACCGCGTGAGCGACGCGGCCATCGGCCGCATCACGGCGGCCGCCGCCGGCGTGCTGGCGCAGGACGCGTTCGCACCCGCGCGCGCAAACTTGATCGACGACTTCCTCGCCCACATCGGCGAGCACCTGACCACCCAGCCGAGCGACGCGCTCGCCCTCGCCGAGACCGGCACGCTGACCGTGACGGTCGAATCGGCCGAGCCCCTGAGCGCCGCCGCGCTCGACGCGCTCACCGATACCCTCACGCGCGCCTACGGCCACGTCACCGTCATGACGTCCGTGCGCCCGGAGCTGATCGGCGGCATCTGCCTGCGCATCGGCGACACGCACTATGACGGCACGCTGCGCCACGCGCTCGACCTGCTCGAGCAGGACGCGGCCAACAGCGTCCTGCACACGACGGACGAAACGCCCGACCTCGCTGACTGCATCCGCGCCAGGCTCGCGGACACGCACGTCGGCATCGACGTGTTCCAGTCCGGCGTCGTCACGAGCCTGTCGGACGGCATCTGCCGCATCCGGGGCCTCGCCGACGCCATGGCCGGCGAGCTGCTGGCTTTTGACGGCACGCTGCGCGGCATGGTCATGGACCTCGGCCGCGAGGACATCGGCGTCGTGCTGCTCGGGCCCTACGGTCACCTGCAGGAGGGCGACCGCGTGCGCCGCACGGGGCAGATCATGTCCGTGCCCGTGGGCGAAGAGATGACCGGCCGCGTCGTGGATGCGCTCGGCCGCCCGATCGACGGGCTCGGCCCCATCCGCACGACGGAGCGCCGCGCCATCGAGAGCCCCGCGCCCGGCGTCATCGCGCGCAAGGGCGTGAGCGTCCCGCTGCAGACCGGCATCAAGGCCATCGACGCGCTCGTGCCCATCGGCCGCGGCCAGCGCGAGCTCATCATCGGCGACCGCCAGACCGGCAAGACCGCCATTGCCATCGACGCCATCCTCAACCAGAAGGACACCGGTGTGCTGTGCATCTACGTCGCCATCGGCCAGAAGGAATCGACCGTCGCGGGCGTCGTACAGAAGCTGCGCGACCGCGGCGCCATGGCCTACACCACCGTCGTGTGCGCGCACGCGTCCGAGACCGCGCCCATGCTCTACATCGCGCCCTACGCGGGCGCCGCCATCGGCGAGTACTTCATGTACCGCGGGCGCGACGTGCTCATCGTCTACGACGACCTGTCGAAGCAGGCCGTGGCTTACCGTGAAATTTCCCTGCTGCTGCAGCGTCCGCCCGGACGCGAGGCCTACCCCGGCGATGTGTTTTATCTGCACTCCCGCCTGCTCGAGCGCGCCGCGCGCCTGAGCGAGGCCGCCGGCGGCGGCAGCATGACCGCCCTGCCCATCATCGAGACGCAGGCGGGCGACATCTCGGCCTATATCCCGACGAATGTCATCTCCATCACCGACGGGCAGATCTTCCTCGAGACGGATCTGTTCCACGCCGGTGTGCGCCCGGCCATCAACGTGGGCCTGTCCGTGTCGCGTGTCGGCGGCGCGGCGCAGCTCGGCGCCATGAAGCAGGTCGCCGGCCGGCTGCGCATGGACCTGGCGCAGTACCGGGAGCTGGCGTCGTTCGCGCAGTTCGGCTCCGACCTCGACAAGGCCACGCGCGACACGCTCGCGCGCGGCAGCCGCATGACCGAGCTCTTGAAGCAGCCGCAGTACGCGCCCATGGACGCGGCCGATCAGGTCGCGGTGCTCTTCGCCGCCGGCGAGGGGTACACGGACACGATCGCCGTCGAGGACGTGCCGCGCTACGCAGACGCCCTGCTCGCGCGCATCCACCGGACGTATCCGGAGCTGCACGACCTCGTGCACAGCGGCAAAAAGCTGCCGCCCGAGGCGCTCGAGCGCCTGCGTGAGCTCGCAGCCGAGACCCTGAAGAATCTATGAACCATCATCCCCGCCGCCGGCAGAAAGGAGTTGACGCCCCTTGACGAACCTGCATAAGATCCGCGCGCGCATCCGCAGCGTGAACAGCACGCAGCAGATCACCCGCACGATGAAGATGATCGCCGTGTCGAAGCTGCGCAAGACGCAGACGAGCCTTGCGGGCGTGCGCCTGTTCGCGGACAAGAGTCAGGCCGTGCTCAACGCCCTGCTCGCCGGCGACGCGAGCTTTGAGCACCCGTATCTCACGCCCCGGCGGCACGTCGGCCACGTGTGCTACGTGGTCTTCTGGGGCAACCGCGGGCTGTGCGGGGCATATAACCAGCTGCTGCTGCGCCACCTCGAGGGGCTCGTGCGCGCCGAGGCGCGCCCCTGCTCCGTGATCGTGTGCGGCCGCTGGGGGCGCGACGTGCTCGCGGGCACCGACCTGCCCGTGCGGCAGATCTTCTCCGACCTGAGCGACACGCCCACCATGGCCGAGGCGCTCGAGATCGCCGAGGTGCTCAAAAACCTCTACCGCACCGGCGAGGCGGACGAGATCCACCTCGTCTACCAGCACTTTGACTCCGTGCTGCACCAGACGCCGACGCACCGGCAGCTGCTGCCCGCCGCGCCGGAGGCCGACGCACCCGCTGCGAACAACAACTATCTGTTCGTGCCGGACGCGCAGACCGTGCTCGACAACGTGCTCGAGCTGTACCTGAACAACACGGTCTACGCCGTGATGCTCGAGGCCCGCGTGGGCGAGCACGCCGCGCGCATGACCGCGATGACCGCCGCCACGGACTCGACGGCGGAGCTCATCGAGGACCTGAATCTGGAGTTCAACCGCGCGCGCCAGGCCGCGATCACGACGGAGATCTCCGAGATCGTCGGCGGCAGCGCCGCGCTGAAAAAATCGGACAAATCGGACTAACACCGCGGCGGCAGCGCCGCGTCCCACGAAGGGAGAACGTATGGAAAACGGTATCGTCAAAAGGGTCATCGGCCCGGTAGTGGACGTGCAGTTCCCGGCCGGAAAGCTGCCGGAGATCAACAACGCCATCGAGGTGCACGCCGGCGAGCGGCGCATCGTCATGGAGGCGGTGCAGCAGCTCGGCGACAACGCGGTGCGCTGCATCTCGCTCTTTTCCACCGACGGGCTGCAGCGCGGCTGCGTCGCCGTGGACACCGGCGCGAGCGTGAAAATGCCCGTCGGCGAGGCGACGCTCGGCCGCATGTTCAACGTCATCGGCGAGCCGATCGACGGCAAAGGCCCCGTCCACGCCACGGAATATCTGCCCATCCACCGCGACGCCCCGGCCTTCACGGACATCGCCCCCGCGACCGAGCTGCTCGAGACCGGCATCAAGGTCGTCGACCTGCTCGCGCCCTACGCCAAGGGCGGCAAGATCGGCCTGTTCGGCGGCGCGGGCGTCGGCAAGACCGTGCTCATCATGGAGCTGATCCGCAACATCGCCTACGAACACGGCGGCTACTCGGTCTTTGCCGGCGTGGGCGAGCGCTCGCGCGAGGGCAACGACCTCTGGAACGAGATGAACGAATCCGGCGTCATCAGCAAGACGGCGCTCGTCTTCGGCCAGATGAATGAGCCGCCCGGCGCGCGTCTGCGCGTGCCGCTCTCGGGCCTGACGATCGCGGAAAACTTCCGCGACGAGTCCGGGCAGGACGTGCTGCTGTTCATCGACAACATCTTCCGCTTCACGCAGGCGGGCAGCGAGGTGTCGGCCCTGCTCGGGCGCATGCCCTCCGCCGTCGGCTATCAGCCCACGCTCGCCACCGAGATGGGCAAGCTGCAGGAGCGCATCACCTCCACGCGCAACGGCTCGGTCACGAGCGTGCAGGCGATCTATGTCCCCGCCGACGACCTGACCGACCCCGCCCCGGCCACGACCTTTGCCCACCTCGACGCCACGACCGTGCTCGACCGCAGCATCTCGGAGCTGGGCATCTACCCGGCCGTCGACCCGCTCGGCTCCACGTCGCGCATCCTCGAGCCGGACATTCTCGGCCGCCGGCACTATGACACCGCGCGCGCCGTGCAGCGCGTGCTGCAGAAGTATAAGGACCTGCAGGACATCATCGCCGTGCTCGGCATGGACGAGCTGAGCGTGGAGGACAAGGCCGCCGTCAACCGCGCGCGGCGCATCCAGCGCTTTTTGTCGCAGCCGTTCCACGTGGCGGAAAACTTCACGGGCATGGCCGGCAAGTACGTCCCGCTCGACGAGACCATCCGCGGCTTCGAGGCCATCCTCGGCGGCGAGTGCGACGACATTCCCGAGCAGGCATTCCTGTTCTGCGGCTCGATCGACGACGTGCTGCGCAAGCGCGACGCGCTGCAGTGAGGTGCGCCATGGCGGACACACTGCATCTGGAGATCGTCACGGCCGGCGGCGCGGCCGTGGACACGCAGGCCGCGCAGGTCACGCTCCCCCTTGCTGACGGGGAAGCCGGCATCCTGCCGGGCCACGCGCCGCTGCTCGGCGCGCTCGTGAGCGGCGTCGTGCGCTATACTTCCGGTGACACGGAGCACTACTGCGCCGTGAGCCCCGGCACCGTGAACGTCGCGGCCAACACCGTGACCGTGCTCGCCCGCACGGCCGAGCCCGCGCCGGACATTGACCTGCCCCGCGCCGAGGCGGCGCTGCGCCGGGCCGAGTCGGATCTCGAGGCCCGCGGCATGGAGATGAACGTCTCCACGGCCGAAGCGGCCCGGGAGCGCGCCCGTGCGCGCATCCGCGCGGTGGCCCTCTGGCGCAAAAACGGATAAAAACAGCCGGAAATCCCCCGCACTGTCCCATTGTCCGGACAGCGGTGGGGTTGCAATTTCGCCTGGGATATGAGAAAATGTCTGCGTATTCGCTTACGCAGACATTTTTTTGCGCACTTTTCAAGTCTTCTCCTTGAGGAGAAGGCTTAGGGTGCGTGTCCAATACTTCCCACGCTTTTATCATCAAACAGGAGATGTGACCCATGGCCCAACCCACTCGCGGCCGCAATTCGCAGGCCAAAAATCATCTGATCACCATCGTGCTCGCGCTCATCATCGCGGGCCTCGCCACCTGGTTCGGCTACGGCCGCGACCATGTGACCGCCGACCCCGCCGCCACGGCCGCGCCCGGCGTCACCGCCACGGCCGCGCCCACGCCCCTGCCCGGCGACGGGCTGACCGTGACGTATCTCGATGTCGGCCAGGGCGACTGTACCCTGCTGCAGTGCGACGGGCAGGTCATGCTCATCGACGCGGCCGAGGGCAACCAGGCCAACAAGATCACGGCCTACCTCAAGCAGCACGGCGTGACGGCCATCGACTATCTCATCTGCACGCACGCGCACGCCGACCACTGCGGCGGCATGCGGGCCGTCATCGCGGCCTTCCCGGTGCACACGCTCTACAGCTCCGTCACCTCGAGCAGCAACGGCGCGTTCCAGCGCGTCATGCGCGCAGCCGAGACGGCAAACCTCACCATCACTGTGCCGAACGTGGGCGATACGTTCCCCCTCGGCAGCGCGACCGTGACCGTCCTCGGCCCGCAGCAGCACTACAGCGACGTCAACAACCAGAGCCTCATCCTGCGCGTGGACTACGGCAGCAACGCCTTCCTCTTCACCGGCGACGCCGAGTACGAGAGCGAGACGGACGTGCTCGATGCGGGCGAAAACGTCCGCTGCGACGTTATCAAGGCCGGCCACCACGGCAGCCATACCTCCACGGGCTACCGCCTGCTGTACGAGGCGCAGCCGAAGTACGCCGTCATCAGCTGCGGCGCAAACAATGAGTACGGCCACCCGCACGACGACACGCTCAGCCGCCTGCGCGACGCGGACGTGACCGTCTACCGCACGGACCTCAACGGTACCATCGTCTGCCGCTCCGACGGGGTCAACCTCACCTTCACCACCGAGAAAGAAGGCTGATCCCCTTGCACCGCACCCTCTCGGCGGCGGGCGCGTTCTGGCTCGCCGCGTTCACGTATTTCGTCTGGGGCTTCACGTTCCTCGCCTCGCGCATCGCGCAGGATTACGGCACGCCGTTCGTGCTGCTGTTCTGGCGCTTCGCGCTGGCGTTCCTGCTGCTGAATCTGCTGCGCCTGACGGGGCGCTTCCCCGTGCGTCTGCGCGGCCGGAGGCTCTGGCCCGTGCTGCTGGCCGGCCTGTTCGAGCCCGTGCTCTACTTCCCCTGCGAGCAGTATGGGCTCAAGCTCACGAGCACGTCGTTTTCCGGCGTCATGGTCGCGCTCATCCCGCTGTGCTCGCTCGTCTACGGGGCGGTCTTTCTGCACGAGAAGGCCACGTGGCGGCAGGTCGTGTTCTCGGTCCTCTCCGTCGCGGGGGTGATCGTGCTGGCCGTCTACGCCACCGGCATCGGCGCGGGGAGCTTCCTCGGCTTTCTCATCCTGCTCGGCACGGTCTTTGCCGGCGCGGGCTACATAGTGGCCTGCCGCGCGTGCTCGGGCAGCTTCACTGCTTTTGAGCGCACGTACATCACCTGCGGCATGGGTGCCGCCGCGTTCGGGGTGCTGTCCGTGCTCGAGCACCGGCACGACCTGAGCGCCGTCGTGCTGCCGATGACGCACGCGCCGTTCGCGCTCGCCATCGTGTTTTTGAGCGTGGTGGCCTCGGTGCTGTCCTACCTCGCGCTCAACCGGGCGCTGGAGGTGCTGCCCGTCGCGCGCACCGCAGCGCTCATCAACTTCTCGACCGTCGTGTCCGTGCTCGCCGGGGTGCTCCTCCTGCGCGAGCCGTTCGGCTGGGTCAGCGCCGTGGCCTCGGCCGCCATCCTCGTCGGCATCTGGGGCGTGCAGCGCTTCGCCGCGCCCACGGTGCCGGATACCGCCGAAACGACTGAGCCGCTGCCCCCGTCGTGAACGGCCCGGTCGTTTGCCCCACTTCCAGTCTAGTATGCTTTTGCATAACTTGTCAAGCAAGATTTGCCGATTCCGCAGAATTCGAATTTTCCACAGACTTTTCCACATTTCCGCCGGTTTTCCACAGCGGCTTTCTTTCCCCTTGGCTTTCTTTGAGAGAGACAGGGTAAGATATGCTGATAGCGTGGGTTCTTCCTGCAGCGTAGGATACGCTACGGTACTGTACGGTACGGTATGGTACGGTGCCACGTGACGCCGCTGCTACGTCACGCGTGACAGGACACGCCCGCCATTTCCGCCCAAAACCGATAAATATTCATTTCAAAGGATGACCCCTATGCAATCTACCGAACAGAAGATCGAACGCGCCGCGCTGGCGGGTCTCGCCGCGGCGTGCATGGACGAGCGCGAGCGCTCGACGGACATTTCCCTTGCCGAGCTCGCCGCGCTCGTGGAGACGGCCGGCGGCCAGCCCGTTGCGACGCTGCTGCAGAATAAGCCCACACCCGACCCGCGCACCTTCCTCGGCGAGGGCAAGGTGGCGGAGCTCAAAGAGCTCATTCTCGCCAACGACTGCGACCTCGCGGTGTTTGACAACGAGCTCTCCCCGTCGCAGATGCGCGTGCTGGAGGAAGAACTCGGCGTGCGCGTGCTCGACCGCTCGGGCCTGATCCTCGACATCTTTGCCCAGCGCGCCCAGACGCGCGAGGGCCAGCTGCAGGTAGAGCTGGCGCAGTATCAGTACCTGCTGCCGCGCCTGACGGGCATGTGGACGCACCTTGTGCGGCAGACAGCCTCGGGCGGCTCGTCGCCGATCGGCACGCGCGGCCCCGGCGAAACGCAGCTCGAGACCGACCGCCGCCACATCCGCCGCAAGATCCAGAAGCTGCAGGCCGAACTCGAGGACGTGCGCAAGATCCGCCGCACGCAGCGCCGCCGCCGCGAGAAGAACGCCCTGCCGGTCGTGGCCCTCGTCGGCTACACGAACGCCGGCAAATCCACGCTGCTCAACTGCCTGACGGGGTCGGACATTCCGGCCAACGACCGCCTGTTCGACACGCTCGACACCACGACCCGCCGCTGGCGCATCGACGCCGCGCAAGAGGTGCTGCTCTCGGACACGGTCGGCTTCATCCGCAAGCTGCCGACGCACCTGGTCGAGGCGTTCAAGGCCACGCTCGAGGAGCTGACGTATGCCGATGTGCTCCTGCACGTGATCGACCTCTCGAACCCCGAGTGGGAGGCGCAGGCCGCCGTCGTCGACCGGCTCATCGACCAGCTCGGCGCGGCGCACACGCCGTGCATCCGCGTGTTCAATAAGTGCGATGCCTACCTCGGCATCCTGCCGCACGGGGAGAACATCGTCTGCATCTCGGCCCGCAGCGGCGAGGGAGCGGCGGAGCTGACCGAGCGCGTGCGCGCCATTCTCGGCCGGGCCGACCACCATGTGACGCTGCTGCTGCCGTATGCGCAGGGCGCGCTGCTCGAAACGCTGCACCGCGACTGCGCCGTGCTGCGCACCGACTACCGCGACGACGGCATCGCGCTCGAGGTCATCATCCATCCGGAGCAGTGGCCGCGGCTCGAGCCGTTCGTCCTTCCGTGCGAGGAGGAGTAATATGGACAGCTACCGCATCCCGACAAAATCCGGCGCGTCGGAGTACGTGGACAAGCGCTCGCGCTTTCTGGGCCTCGTGCAGCCGGCCGGCTCCGAGGACGAGGCGCGCGCGGTCATCGCCGCGTGCAAGAAGCAGTATCACGACGCGCGGCACAACTGCTGGTGCTACCTGCTGCGTGACGGCACCGAGCGCTACTCCGACGACGGCGAGCCGCAGGGCACGGCCGGCATCCCGATGCTGGAGGTGTTCCGCCGCGCAGGTGTGACGAATGCCGTCTGCGTCGTCACGCGCTATTTCGGCGGCGTGCTGCTCGGTACGGGCGGCCTGCTGCGGGCGTACACCGCCGCCGCGGCCGACGCGCTCGCCGACGCCGGCATCTCGGAGGTGCGCCGCTGGCTCGCCTGCGAGGTCAGCACGCCCTACGCGCTCTATGAGCCGGTGCGCGCGGCCGTCGCCGCGCTCGGCGGCGTCGTGCAGGAGACGCAGTATGCCGCCGCCGTGACGGTCTGCGCCCTGCTGCCGGAGGAAGCCGGCGAGGCCTTTGCCGCGCAGGTGCGCGACCTGACCGCCGGCCGCTGCGCCGTGCGCCCCGTCGGCGAGACGGAGCGCGCCGTCCCTCTCGCCGGCTCCGGCCTGTGAGCGGCGGGTGTGCAGCAGTACATATGCGCACCGCACAGTGAATGACATAAGGCATCGCAAAGCCCTCCCAACCGGGAGGGCTTTTGTGCCGCCGCGCGCCTTTCAGGCCGTCCCCTTGCGGCACGAATGATAGGTGGTTTCAAGAGATTCGAGCCGCGGGGGAGCCAGAGGGGCAAGGCCCGCCTCGGTTCACATCCTGCATCGCCGTAAGGCGATGCCTTCTCCTTGCAGCGCAAATGATAGATGGTTTCAAGATATTTGCGCCGCGGGGGAGCCCGAGGGGGGCAAGGCCCGCCTCGGATAAAATTTTTGCATCGCCGCAGGCGATGTATCCCTGCATCCGCGTCAGACCTTGCCTTACGGTGCGTGCCCCCCATTCCTTTTCCTAAAAAGCGCATAAACATTCTGCTTGACGCATACATATCCGCGCCCAAAATCCGCAGAAAATGGGCAAAAAATCGCAGCCAAACTCCGGTTAAAAAATTAGCACTCGATTTTAAAACTTTTTTCTCTGCATTTTTCAAAAAAAAGAGGGAAATGCACAGCAATGTCGTATAAGAATATTGCAGCCGGAAATGGCGCAAGGCGCTCCGGCCGCAAACATCGATTTTTTGTGGAAACGGAGGGATCCCTGTGCCCTGCCCGAGAGAAAAACGCGAAGCCGCCGAGGCGCTGTTCATCGGCCCGCACGGCCTGCTGAGCACGCAGTCCACCGGCCGCCCGGTGCCCGAGCCGCCGTGTGAGATGCGCACGTGCTTCCAGCGCGACGTCGACCGCATCACGCACTCGAAATCGTTCCGCCGCCTGAAACACAAGACGCAGGTGTTCCTGCGTCCGGAGGGCGACCATTACCGCACGCGCCTGACGCACACGCTCGAGGTCGCGCGCCTCGCGCGCACGATCGCCCGCGCGCTCGAACTCAATGAGGACCTCACCGAGGCCATCAGCCTCGGGCACGACCTCGGCCACACGCCGTTCGGCCACGCGGGGGAGCGCGCGCTCAACGCGATCTACACCGGCGTCGGCTTCCGGCACTATGAGCAGAGCCTGCGCGTCGTCGACCGCATCGAGCGCGACGGCCGCGGCCTGAACCTCTGCAGCGAGACACGCATCGGCATCCTCAACCACACGACCGGGCAGCCGCGCGGCACGCTCGAGGCCGACGTCGTGCGCCTGGCCGACCGCGTGGCCTACATCAACCACGACCTCGACGACGCCATGCGCGGCGGCATCGTGCAGCCGGAGGACGTGCCCGCCATCGTGCGCGAGCGCGTGGGCGAGCGCAACAGCGTGCGCATCAACTCCATCCTCACGGACATCATCGCCCACAGCGGCGACGGGGAACTGCGCATGTCGCCCGATATGCGCGAGGCCGTGGACGTGTTCACGACCTTCATGTATGAGGGCGTGTACTACAATCCCATCGCCAAGGGCGAGGAGCGCAAGGTGCAGAATATCCTCGGGAACATCTGGGAATATTATGTCAACCACATCAACGAGCTTCCGGCGGTCTATCAGTCCATCGCGGACGACGAGGGGCCGCAGCGCGCGGTGTGCGACTATGTGTCCGGCATGACCGACAGCTACGCGCTGGAGGTGTACAGCGAACTGTTTATTCCCGCCGCATGGACCATCAAATAAGGAAGTACATCCAACGGAAACCACAGAAAGAAGGTGACGCGCGTGGCCTTTCCGGAATCCTTTCTGCAGGAGCTCGCCGAGCGCAACGACATCGTGGACGTCGTGGGCAGCTACGTGCGCCTGACGAAAAAGAGCGGGTCGAACCTCTTCGGGCTCTGCCCATTTCACAGCGAAAAGACACCGTCGTTCTCCGTCTCGCCGGATAAGCAGATCTACCACTGCTTCGGCTGCGGCAAGGGCGGCAGCGTCATCAGCTTCATCATGGAGATCGAGAATCTCTCGTTCCCGGAGGCGGTGGCCTTTCTGGCCAACCGCGCGGGCATGCAGCTGCCCGAGCAGTCGGACGACCCCGGCGCGAAAAAGCGCCAGCGCCTGCTCGCGCTCAACCGGGACGCGGCGCGCTTTTTCCACGCGCAGCTCAAGACCCCGGCCGGCCAGCCGGCGCGGGACTATCTCGCCCGCCGGCAGCTCACGGCGCAGACCGTGACGCGCTTCGGCCTGGGCTTTGCGCCCGACACGTGGGACAGTCTCGTGCGCGCGATGAAAGCGCTCGGCTACTCCGAGCAGGAGCTGTTTGACGGCGGGCTCGTGCGCCACGGCCGTTCCGGCGGCGTGTACGACACGTTCCGCAACCGACTCATGTTCCCTGTCATCGACGTGCGCGGCAACGTCATCGGCTTCTCCGGGCGCATCCTCGGCGACGGGGAACCCAAGTACATGAACAGCCCGGAAACCATCGTTTTCAGCAAGAGCCACAATTTGTTCGCGCTCAATTTGGCTAAAAAGTCGAAATGCGGGTATATCATACTGGCAGAGGGCAACATCGACGTGGCGAGCCTGCACCAGGCGGGGTTTGACAGCGCGGTCGCCTCGCTCGGCACGTCGCTCACGCCGGAGCAGGCGCGGCTCCTGTCGCGCTACACGGGCGAGATCGTCATCGCCTACGACAACGACGGCGCGGGGCAGAAGGCGTCGCAGCGCGCGATCGGCATCCTCGAAAAGCTCGAGGTGCGCGTGCGCGTCCTGCAGATGCAGGGCGCGAAGGACCCCGACGAATATATCAAGACCTTCGGCGCGGACGCGTTCCGCAACCTGCTTGAACAGTCGGAAAACCACATCGACTACCGGCTCGGCGCCGTGCAGCGCAAGTATGACCTCAAGGTCGACGAGCAGCGCGTGGCCTTCGTCAAGGAGGCGGCGGGCGTGGTGGCCGAGCTGCCCGGCAGCGTCGAGCGCGAGGTGTACGCCATGCGCGTCGCGGAGACGGCGGGCATGCCCGCCGCAGTCGTGACCGACGAGGTGCAGCGCCAGCGCAAGCGGCGGCTCAGCCGCGCGCGCAAGGAGCGCGAGCGCGACCTGCTGCGCCCCGCGACGGCGATGCAGCCGCCCGGGCGGAGCATCCGCTTCGACAATCCCCGCTCGGCAGCCGCCGAACAGGGTATCATTAAGTTATTGTATCTCGACCCCGGCCTGTTCCGGGGCCGGGCGAACGTGCCGGACGCGGCGCAGTTTTCCTCGCCGGAGCTGCGGCACATTTACACCGTCCTGCTCGCCCACGGCGGCACGGGCACGGTGCAGATCGCGGCGCTCTCTGGCGAGCTGAGCCCGGACGAGCTGGCCCTGCTGACCGGCATCATCCAGCAGCCGGCGGAGCTTTCCAACGGCGCGCGCGCACTCGACGATTACATAAGCATCCTACAGACCCAGGCCACCGCCGGCGCAGCGTCGTCGGAGGCGGACCTGCTGGCCTTTGCAAAGCAACTCAAAGAACATAAAGGGTATGGTGGTAAAGATGGAACAGAAAGAACTTAACAACCTCTCGGCCGAAGAACTGGACGCCATGGCGGACGCGCTGCTCGCAGCGGACGACGCCGCGCAGGCAGCACCCGCGGACAAGCCCGCAGCCGACAAGCCGGACGCGGAAAAAACCACGGAGGAAAAACTCAATGATCTGGTGGAAAAGGGCAAAAAGGCGGGCAAGCTCTCGAGCAAGGACCTCATGGTGCTCGAGGACATGAACCTCTCGAGCGAGGAGACGGAAAAGTTCTATGACCGGCTCGAGAGCCTGAACATCGACGTGCTCGGTGACGACGCCCTGCCCCCGGTGGACGAGGACGCGCTGCCCGAGCTGGAGGAGCTCGAGGAGATCGAGGAAGTCACCGAGGAAGAGATGAACGAGACCGAGGCCATGGCCGACACGTTCTCGACCGACGACCCGGTGCGCATGTACCTCAAGGAGATCGGCAAGGTGCCGCTGCTCACGCCGGAGGAGGAGCAGGAGCTGGCCAAGCGCATGGCCGAGGGCGACGCGGAGGCCAAGCACCGCATGGAGGAGGCAAACCTGCGTCTGGTCGTGTCGATCGCCAAGCGCTATGTCGGCCGCGGCATGCTGTTTCTCGACCTCATTCAGGAGGGCAACCTCGGCCTCATCAAGGCCGTCGAGAAGTTCGACTACACGAAGGGCTACAAGTTCTCCACCTATGCCACGTGGTGGATCCGGCAGGCCATCACCCGCGCCATCGCCGACCAGGCGCGCACGATCCGCATTCCCGTGCACATGGTCGAGACGATCAACAAGGTCATCCGCGTCTCCCGTCAGCTCCTGCAGGAGCTCGGCCACGACCCGAGCGCCGAGGAGATCGCGGCGGAGATGAACATGCCGGTCGACAAGGTGCGCGACATTCTCAAGATCGCGCAGGAGCCGGTCTCGCTCGAGACGCCGATCGGCGAGGAGGAGGACTCCCACCTCGGCGACTTCATCCCCGACGAGGACGCGTCCGAGCCGAGCGAGGCGGCGAGCTTCTCGCTGCTCAAGGAGCAGCTCATGGAGGTGCTCGACACGCTCACTCCGCGCGAGAAGAAGGTGCTCGAGCTGCGCTTCGGCATCGTCGACGGCCGCACCCGCACGCTCGAGGAGGTCGGCAAGGAGTTCAACGTCACGCGTGAGCGCATCCGCCAGATCGAGGCGAAGGCCCTGCGCAAGCTCCGCCACCCCAGCCGCAGCAAGAAGCTGCGCGATTTTCTGAACTGAATCCGGATATGACAGCGCATCCGGGCGCGGCGGGGCAGGCCCGCCGCGCCCGGATTTTGCAACGCAGCGCAAGGAATGAAAGGAAACGGTGATAAACATGGAACAGAAAGACCGTACCGCGGCGCAAAGGCTCGACGCGCTCGTGGAAAAGGGCAGGCAGACGGGCGCGCTCACGATCGGGGACCTCCTGACGCTCGAGGAGCTGGATCTCTCGCTCGAGGAGACGGAGCGGTTCTACGACCGGATCGAGCGCCTGAACATCGACATAGCGTTCGAGGAACCCCCCGCGCAGGCGTCGGACGCGGCCGCAGACATGACCGACCCGGGGTGTCTGCTCCGCGTCCTTTCCATGTATGAGTCCCCGGAGGTGAACCGGGTCATCCGCGTCTGGCGGCAGCTCCGGCAGGCACTCGGCCGCGACCCGAGCGCCGAGGAGATCGCGGCGGAGCTGCACATGCCGGTCGGCAAGGTGCGCGGCCTGCTCGAGCGCGCAGGCGCCGGTCGGCTGGGAAACGGGTGCGTCCGAGCCGGAGCACCCACTGTAAAACCGCCCGCTCCCCCGCCCCGAAACGGCCGGGAAAATAATTATGAACAATCTATCAATAATATAGGAAAAGCACTTGACTTTCCGGGCGGTGGGGTGTAAATTAGCACTCGAAGGTCAAGAGTGCCAACAGTCGGCAGCTCCGAGTGCCAGCGGAGGAGATTATGGACATCAGCAGCCGCAAAAAGAAAATACTTGCCGCGGTCATCGAGGAATACATCCGCACGGCGGAGCCGGTCGGCTCAAAGGCCATCGCCGCGAGCGCGGACCTCGGCTGTTCCTCGGCCACGATCCGCAACGAGCTTGCGGAGCTGGTCGCCATGGGCTATCTCGAGCAGCCGCACACGTCGGCGGGCCGCGTGCCCACGCCGCTCGGCTACCGGATGTACGTCAACGAGCTCATGGAGCACAAGGACCTCACCGCCGAAGAGACGCAGGCCATCACGCAGAGCCTGACGGGCCGGCACCAGCGCGGCGAGCTCATGACGGACGCGAGCCGTCTCGCCTCGCAGCTGACAAACTACCCCGCCGTGACGCTCACGACGAGCGCCGGCGTGACCATCCGCCGCTTCGACCTCATCTATCTCGACGCGAACAGCTTCATCATCGTGCTGCTGCTGAGCGACGACACGGTGAAAAACAAGCTCGTGCACCTGCCGGTCTCGGCCGACGAGCGCATGATCCAGAAGCTCGCCACCGTCTTCAACGCCCACTTCACGGGCATCCACGAGAGCGACATCACCCCGGTGCTGATCCGCTCGGCGGAGCGCGCCGCGCAGGACAACCTCGGCATCACGGCCGTGATCGCGGCCTTCGCCATTGAGGTGCTCACGGGCGCGGGCGCCGCGCAGACCTACCTCGTTGGCGAGTCGCAGCTGCTGCACCAGCCGGAGTTCCGCGACCCCGACAAGGCGCACCGCCTCATGAGCTACCTGTCCGACGGCAGCAACCTGCTCGACATCCCGATGGAGCAGCTCGGCGGCGACAACGAGGTGCACGTGCTCATCGGCCCGGAGAATGTGGCCGAGGAGCTGCGCGACAGCAGCGTCGTGCTCGCGACGTATGACGCGGGCGAAAATATGCGGGGCCTGATCGGCGTGGTCGGCCCGACGCGCATGGACTATTCCAAGGTCGCCGCGAAGCTCAGCTTCATCGCAGCCGGCCTTTCCAAGCTGCTCGGCGGCGGCACGCTTCCGCCCCCCGGGCTGGACAACAAGCTGATTATCAAGGGAGACGATACAGATGAGCACGAAAACGAACGACCCGAAGCAGACGGCGCCGGAGACGGCTCCGGCCGCTGAAGACGTAAAGACCGACACGGCCGCCCCGGCCGCTGAAGACGCAAAGACCGCCCCAGCCGCCGAGACCGAAGAAACTCCGGCAAAGCAGGACGGCAAGAAGGAAGCCAAAAAAGAAAAAGAACCCAAGGAAAAGAAAGAGACGAAAAAAGAGATCGAGGCCGATCTCGCGGCGGAGAAAGACAAGTACCTCCGCCTGCTCGCCGAATATGACAACTACCGCCGCCGCAGCACCCGTGAGCGCGAAGCGATCTACGCGGACGTCCGCTGCGACACGCTCAAGAAGTTCCTGCCGGTGTACGACAGTCTGTCCCGCGCCCTGACGCAGACACCGGCCGATGACCCCGCCCGCAAGGGCCTTGAGGGCATCATGAACCAGTACAATGCCGCGCTCAGCCAGCTCGGCGTGACGGCGATCGAAGCCGTCGGCCAACCATTTGACGCCAACCGCCACAACGCCGTCATGCACATCGAGGATGATGCCTACGACGAGGGCGTTGTCGTGGAAGAGTTTGAAAAGGGCTTTTGCATCGGCGACCGCGTGCTGCGGTATTCCGTCGTGAAAGTCGCAAACTGATCCCATAAATCCGTATACACAATCTGCTTTCAATACAGGAGGAAATCACTATGAGTAAAATTATCGGTATCGACCTTGGCACCACCAACAGCTGCGTCTCCGTCATGGAGGGCGGCGAAGCGACCGTCATCCCCAACGCGGAAGGTCATCGCACCACCCCGTCCGTCGTCGCGTTCTCCAAGACCGGCGAGCGTATGGTCGGCCAGGTGGCAAAGCGTCAGGCCGTCACGAACCCGGACCGCACGATCAGCTCGATCAAGCGCGAGATGGGCTCGGATTATAAAGTCGAAATCGACGGCAAGAAGTACACCCCGCAGGAGATCAGCGCCATGATCCTGCAGAAGCTGAAAGCCGATGCGGAAGCCTACCTCGGCGAGCCCGTGACCGAAGCCGTCATCACCGTGCCGGCCTACTTCACCGACGCGCA
>ERZ1673697.482-NODE-482-length-62173-cov-6.816993_pt1 | contig 62173 bp, 65 predicted proteins | sample MGYA00580227_ERZ1673697 | MGnify/ENA primary metagenome ERZ1673697 (study PRJEB41218, sample SAMN15661759) | gut metagenome | host: Homo sapiens | place: Canada: London | collected 2015-08-20/2019-03-30 | study: EMG produced TPA metagenomics assembly of... | reverse complement strand
ACAGTGCTTTACGCAGATTCAAAAGAAACTGTGCAAAGGCTGGCATTCAGCAGGAGATTCGTAAAAGAGAGCATTACGAAAAACCAAGTGTTAGACGTAAGAAAAAGTCAGAAGCTGCTAGAAAGCGCAAATATAAATAATCTTCGGATGCTTGGATATAAAAGCTATAACATATGTTATAGCTTTTTTTTCGTTTCACGGAAAACGGCCTGCATAGGATGATTTTAAAAAGCATAGGATGTAGAAAAAAAGGAGTGGCATTTTGTTCAAAGATTGGCTTGCGGACAATCAGATCATGCCCGGGGAAATTTCTCAGGATATGCCGGTGCTCTATGCCCTTGGACAGAAGGAGCTGAAAATACAGAACTATAAAAAAATTCTTCATTACAGTCCGGAAGAAATGGTCCTCCTTCTGAAAAATCAACGGCTGGTCGTTTCCGGAAATCATCTGGACATCGGATATTTTAATGAAGATGAGATATGTATCCGCGGACATATTGTTTCAATAACCTATCAGGGTGGATGAAAGGTCGGTGCCGTAAATGGAGTGGATTTTCCAATGGATTCGGGGATTTCTGAAATGTCATTTAAAAGGCGGCGATATGGAACGTTTTTTTAATCTGTGCCGCTATCAGGGAATCGAGTGCTGGGATATGTCCTATTCAGAAGGCGTCTGCCGGTGCTGCATCTATCTGGATGATTTCCGTAAAATACGCCCCTTTGTAAGAAAAACAAAAGTCCGGGTAAAAATCGTCGAACGCTGCGGTCTTGCTTTTTTCATCGCTTTTTTGCAGCGCAGAAAAGGACTTTGGCTGGGAATGGCCGGATGTGTGGCTGTTCTCTGCTTTTTATCCGCCCATATATGGAAAATGGAATTTTCCGGAAATTCCTATTATACCGATGAACGGCTGGAAAAATATCTGTCCGAAACGGAAAATATCCGAATCGGTTCATGGAAAAAGGATGCGGTCAATCCGGTGCTGGAGGAAAATCTGCGTCTGACCTTTCCGGATATTTCCTGGGTTTCCGTAAGAAAAGAAGGGACATCGTTAATTGTCGCTCTGGAAGAAATGGTAAAGTATGATGCCGCCTCCGGGGAAAAATCAAAACCGAGGTACATATGCGCCGCTAAAGACGGGCAGATTGTTTCTATGGTGACCCGAAGCGGTGTGCCCAGGGTCCATGTCGGTGACACGGTAAAAAAGGGCGAATTGCTCATCGACGGTGTAATGGAAATCTTAAATGACGCCATGGAAGTGGCTGAATCCGTCCCGGTCGGCGCCGACGGGGATATCTACGCCAAAATTACGGAAAACTATCATCAGACCTATCCCTTTTTGCAGGAAAGCAGGAATTACGGACGGGCATCCGAAAAAATTACCCTTTCTTTCGGAAAACACAGCCTTTCTTTTGGAAAAAATCCTTACAGCGGCGACGACCGGGTGACCCATGACCATCTGACCGAAATCCGGAAATTCGGACCGGGGATTTATATTCAGAAAGATATTTTCCGGCCCTATACAACCGTTCCTTCACTGATGGCCGCTTCCCGGATGAAAACAAAGGCTGAAACAGAATTGTATGATACTATTCGAAAATTTGAGGAAAAAGGGGTACAAATTCTGGAAAATAATGTTAAAATATTAATGTATGATGACCGGGTGGAGGTTAAAGGCAATTTTGTTGTTATTGAACCTCTCGGAGAGGAAATGAATATGCTTCCGCAGGTCATTCAAAACGAAGAGATTGGAGAGACACATGAGTATAACAGAAACGATGATTGATATTCCGGCAGAACATGCCCGGAATGTTTTTGGACAGTATGACGTTTATATAAAAAAAATCGAACGTACGCTGAATGTGACCGTTATTGTCCGGGACAGTGTGATGAAACTCATCGGTGATGCCCGGAATGTGGAAAAGGCCAAAGGCGTATTCGAAAGTTTACTTGAATTGTCCGGGAAGGGTGAAGTCATCAGCGAACAGAATGTAAACTATGCACTTTCTCTTTCCTTTGACGATAAACCATCCTCGATCGTCACTCTGACGGAGGATATGATCTGCCACACCATTAACGGCAAACCGATCAAACCAAAAACACTGGGACAGAAGTCCTACGTGGATCAGATCCGGAACAAGATGATCGTCTTTGGCATCGGACCTGCAGGGACCGGAAAAACCTACCTGGCCATGGCGATGGCCATTACGGCCTTTAAAAATAACGAGGTCAACCGGATCATCCTGACCCGTCCGGCCATTGAAGCCGGTGAAAAGCTCGGATTTCTTCCGGGAGATCTGCAGAGCAAGATTGACCCCTATTTAAGACCGCTTTACGACGCCCTCTATGAGATCATGGGAGCGGAGGCCTACCTTCGGAATATGGAAAAAGGGCTGATCGAAGTGGCGCCGCTGGCTTATATGCGGGGACGTACGCTGGATAATGCCTTTATCGTTCTGGATGAAGCACAGAATACCACACCGGCCCAGATGAAGATGTTTCTGACCCGTGTGGGCTTTGGATCAAAAGTAATCATTACCGGCGACCTGAGTCAGAAGGACCTGCCTTCCGGCCAGAGTTCCGGTCTGGATGTGGCGCTTAAGGTCGTTAAAAATATTGATGATATCGGTATCAGTATGCTTTCCAATAAAGATGTGGTCCGTCATCCGCTGGTACAGAAAATTGTCAAAGCCTATGATGATTATGAACAGAGAAATCAGAGAGTCTCACGCATGAAAAAACGAAAAGGAGTTGATAAATAATGGCGGTTCATATAGAATATGAAACGGAACTTTCTCTCGGGATCGATACGGAAAAGATCATCCGGGATGTGATCGACACGGCACTGGAGGTTCATCAGTGTCCCTATGCGGCGGATGTCAACGTTATTCTCACAGATAACGATGCGATTGCGGCGATCAATGCCGATTACCGGAATCTGGCAAAACCGACAGACGTCCTGTCCTTCCCGATGATTGATTACGACACACCGGGGGATTTTTCGGTGGTGGAATCCATGGCTGCCGAAGACTGCTTTGATCCGGATTCGGGAGAACTCCTTTTGGGAGATATTATCATCTCTGTGGAAAAAGTGACGGAACAGGCCGAAGCTTACGGCCATTCAAAGGAACGGGAACTTGGCTTTCTCGTAGCCCACAGCATGCTGCACCTTTTCGGCTATGACCATATGGCGGAAGATGAGCGGCTGGATATGGAACAAAAACAGTCGGCCATTCTTGAACAATTAAAATTATATCGTTAATGTTATGTAAAAAAGGAGAGATACATATGAAAAAAAGATGGATAGCGGGTTTACTGACTTTAACAATGATCCTCGGCCTCACAGCCTGCGGCCAGAAAAAAGAGGAAACTCCGGCGGAAACCCAGACAGAAACGACGACAGAAACTGAGTCAGAAACGGTGAAGGAAACGGAAACGCCGCTGGAAGAAGGCAAAATGTACAGTTATATGACCGGTGAAGTGGTCGATACACAGATCGGCACACAGCGTCCTTATGCGATTATGATTAATAACATCGGTGAAGCTCTCCCTCAGAGCGGTATCAGCCAGGCAGAGGCGGTTTACGAATGTCTTGTTGAACACGGCATTACCCGTCTGATGTGTGAATTCCAGAATATCGAAAATCTGAGCAAAGTCGGTTCTATCCGAAGCGCAAGACACTATTACATGGACCTGGCGGAAGATAATGAAGCCATCTTTACCCATTTCGGCCAGTCGATTTTTGCGAAAGCCCGCATCGATGAAGGTTATCCGACCATCAGCGGCCTGTCCGGATACAGCGGAGACGTTTTCTACCGCACCGACGACAGGGAAGCTCCCCACAATGTTTTTTCGTCCAGAGACGGACTTCTTGCCGGCCTCTCGGCGACGGGTCTGACCAGAGATTATCCGGAAGGCTATAAGGGACGTCTGAATTTCTATCATGAGGATACGGTTCCTGAAAAGGGAGATGCTGCAAATAAGGTATCGATGCCATTTCCAGACTGCAGCCCATGGTTTGAATACAACACCGAAGATAAGCTCTATTACCGTTATCAGTATGGCGAACCCCATATCGATGCCGAAAACAATGAACAGCTTAAATTCAAAAACCTGATTATCCAGTATGCACAGCGCAGTGTCATCAGCAATGAGGATCATCAGGACTATACGCTGATCGGCAGCGGCAAGGGCCTTTTCATAACCGATGGAAAAGTCAATCCGATCACATGGAAACGGGAGAGCGCTGCAGACCGGACGACATATTTTTATGAGGACGGCACACCGGTATATCTGAATACCGGAAAATCCTATTTTGCTGTAGTGCCTTCGGAATTATCCGTTGCCTGTGAGGCAGAATAAAAGGTTAAAATGATAACAATGAAAGAGGTGTGCTATGGGCAACAATAAAAAGAGCGCCGGAAAAAATCTGATTGTTCAGGGAAGTATCCTGGCAGTGGCATCCATTGTTGTGCGCTTGATCGGTATCCTGTACCGAATACCATTGACGAATATTGTAGGCAACGAAGGCATGGGGTATTATGGCTTTGCATTTGAGGTTTACCAGATTCTTGTCATCCTGTCTACAAACGCCGTTCCGGTGGCTGTTTCAAAACTGACAGCCGCCAGAGTGGCCAGACATCAATATAAAAATGCACAGGCGATATTCCGGTGTTCCATTATTTTTGCTGCCGTGCTCAGCGGTACTTTAGCTTTAATTACATTTGTCGGAGCCCGATGGATTTCAATTTTTATGTTCGGCGGTATTGTGGAAGTGGCGCCGGCGCTGCGGGTTCTCGCACCGACGGTCTTTGTCTGTGCGGTGATGGGTGTGTTCCGTGGATATACCCAGGGACTTGGAAATATGGCGCCGACAGCTTTTTCCCAGGTCGTTGAACAGCTTTTTAATGCGGTGGTCTCCGTCGCAGCGGCAGCTATCCTGATTTCCAGAGGCGCCGCCTTCGGCGCTGCCGGAGGTACTCTGGGAACCCTGATGGGCGCTGTGTCCAGTCTGGTGTTCCTGTATCTGGTCTATTCTTCTTACCGGCCCCAGCTTGGCCTGCGGATGAAAAAGGATCCGACCAAAAAACTGCTTGAAAATAAAGATATTTACCGGATGATCGGTCTGACGATTATTCCGCTGGTACTGACATCGACGATTTATCAGATCAGCAGTCTTCTGGATTCGGCTCTGTTTAGTAATATTTTAAAAGCGATCGGCTATCAGCCGTCCTTTATCAGTTCCCTCTACGGCATTTACAGCTCCAAATACCAGCTTTTAATCAATCTGCCGCTGGGAATTACAGCAGCCCTTTCGGTTGCCATGATGCCCGGAATTGCCGGCGCCATTGCGCTGAAACGTCATGAACAGGTACGGGAGCAGATGGACCTGGTCATCCGTGTGACCATGCTCATTGCCATTCCATGTGCCGTCGGTGTGGCCGTGATGGGCGGACCGATTATGCAGATGCTGTTCCGGGATACGACAACCCTTCCGGGACGGATGCTTATTATCGGAGCGGTGACGATTGTTTTCTATGCGCTGTCCACACTGACATCGACGATTTTACAGGCCAGCAACCATATGCGGATTCCTGTCGTCAATGCGGGAATCTCCCTCGGCATACATATCGTATTTACTGTGGTGCTTCTGGCTTTTGCAGATTTACATATTTTTGCTCTGATTTACGGAAATATCGTATTTTCATTCAGTATGTGTGTCCTGAATCTGCGTTCTCTGGCCAAATTAATCGACTACCGGCTGGATATTCCGAAGATGTGCGGAGCAGCAGTCATTGCCTCCGCGATTATGGGAGCCGTTACATTCTTTGTCTACAAAGGAAGCATTTATCTGATTCACTCCAATCTGATATCCACGGTCATTGCGGTTCTTGTGGCGGTGGTCGTCTATGCGCTCGTCATGATTGTGACCCATGGAGTGACCGAAGAAGAACTGTATTTATTCCCTAAAGGTGATATGATCGTAAAACTTTTATACCGTCTGCATCTTTTATAGGAAAAATATGTGAATAAAATCAAATAAAAAGCAGATACTTTTCTCAAAGGGGAGTGAAACCATGAAGAGAAAATGTATCTGCTTTTTGTTATGGGTGTTAGTGATCGCCCTGTCCTATGGCGGCGGCTATCTCTGTTTTGCCTGGCCGCTGTCTGCCGAAAAGACCGAAGAAATGCCGGATGTCCTTCCGGTCACTGCCGGAAAAGAAAACTTTATTCTGCCGGAAACCCGTCTGATCACAGAAACCTGGAATCTGAAGACCGGGAGTAAGGACAGTGTTGAAACACCGATGCCCTCTGTATATCTGGGTCTGGAGCGGGAGGAGCTTCTGTCGGATCTGAATGATTATGTTCATCATATGCCCATAAAGGACATTGAGGCGGGACTGGTCAGTTTTGATATTGTCTCTTATTCCACAGAAAAAGTGGTTCTCCGTAAAATTTATTATCCCGATGAAAATTTCAAAAAATATTATGTGATTTACCGTCAGGGACGGATCGTTGTGTATTACAGTGACCGGACGACGGTCTTTGAATACCCGGATATCCGTCTGACAGACCTTCCGGTGGACCTTCAGTGCGAATTGTTATCCGGCAAGGAAATTAAAGATGACGAAGAACTCTATCGTTTTTTGCAAAACTATTCCAGTTGAATCGTTGCAATAGAGAAATAGTATATGCTATAATAATACATTAGATTATCAGTGGAGAGGATTCAGTCATTCATGAAAGCAGATATTATTGTGATCGGCGGCGGCGCTTCGGGAATGATGGCTGCCGTCTGCGCAGCCCGTCAGGGCGCCGGGGTGCTTATTTTAGAGCGGATGCCCCGCATCGGAAAAAAGCTCCTGGCCACGGGAAACGGCCGCTGTAATTATACAAACGAACATATGGACCCGGCATGCTACCACAGCCGGAACCACGCACAGATTGCCGGGGTTTTAGAGGATTTCAGCGCCGAAGATGCCATCGGATTTTTCAGGGATCTCGGAATTCTTCCGAAATCCAACGACGGCTATGTGTATCCGAATTCCATGCAGGCGGCTTCCATACTGGATTGTCTGCGTTTTGAGCTGGAGCGTCTCGGCGTGAAAGTCCTGGAAAATAAAAATGTCCGCCAGGTTCTTACAAAGGGCAGGGGATTTCAGGTAAAGTGCGGCGATGAAACCTTTCACTGCCGCCGTCTTATCCTGGCCTGCGGCGGACGGGCATCTGCAAAGCTCGGTTCCGACGGCAGCGGATATACGCTGGCAAAATCTCTTGGGCACAGCATCGTCCCGGTCGTTCCGGCACTGACCGGACTGAAAGCCGGAGAAAGTATCTATAAGAGCCTTTCCGGCGTCCGTGTAGAAGCCAGAGTTTCCCTTTATATTGACGGAAAATTAAAGGACAGCCACCGGGGCGAAGTACAGCTTGCAGAATACGGCATTTCAGGAATCCCCGTATTCCAGCTCAGCGGCCAGGCGGCTTACGGACTGAGAAACCGAAGAGATGTTCAGTGTTTTCTGGATTTTTTTCCGGATATGTCTGAAGCTGCACTGCTGGAACTTCTTGAAAAACGAAAAAAACAATTCCGGGACAGGGATGCCGGGGTTTTTGAGACCGGACTTCTGAACCGGAAACTGATACAGGCCTGCATGAAGCTGGCAGGATGCCGAAAACCGGGCACATTGCCGGATATGACATGTCTGGCCGGAATTCTTAAAGCCTTTCCTGCATCGATTACCGAAAGCCGGGGCTATGAATACGCCCAGGTATGTGCCGGAGGCGTGGATCTGAGCGAAACAGATATGAAAACCTGTATGTCCGTCCTGCATCCCGGACTCTATATCATCGGTGAGCTTCTGGATGCCGACGGCATCTGCGGCGGCTACAATCTTCAGTGGGCATGGTCAACGGGCTGCCTTGCAGGAAACCATGCCGGAAAGGAATGTCATGATTCGAATCGGACAAATTAAAGTCCCTTATACAGAAAAAAAAGACCGGATATTTCAAACCCTGTTGAAAAAACTGCATCTTCCCGAAAAGGAGATCATTTCCTGGTCTGTCTTTAAAAAATCGGTGGACGCCCGGAAAAAAGAAGCCATTATGGCGGTTTATACGCTGGATGTTACACTGAAACATGAAAACGCTTTTTTAAAACGGAACCGAAATAAAAATATACATAAAATAACCCCTGAGCTCTACAGATTTCCGGAACCGGGGGACAGGACGCAAAAGCACCGGATCGTCATCGCCGGAAGCGGTCCCGCAGGCCTTTTCTGCGGTCTGATGCTGGCCCGCCACGGTTATCGTCCGGTAATTCTCGAACGGGGCACCGACGTCGAACAACGGCAGGAGGCCGTCCGGCGTTTCTGGGAGACCGGAGAATTTGATGAAAAAACCAATGTCCAGTTCGGCGAAGGCGGCGCCGGTACTTTTTCTGACGGGAAGCTCAATACCCTTGTGAAGGATCCTTTTGGACGCCACCGGAAGGTCCTCGAGCTTTTTGTAGAATTCGGGGCAGACCCGGAAATCATGTACGAAAACAAACCCCACATCGGCACGGACGTTCTGTGCCATATCGTTAAAGCCATGCGGGAAGAGATTATCCGCCTTGGCGGGGATGTCTGTTTTTCCTCCCAATTGACGGACATAAAAACAGAGGCAGGGCATTTAAAACAGATTTGCATGAACCACAGCCGGTGGGTAGACTGTGAATGTCTTATTCCGGCAGTGGGACACAGCGCCCGGGATACATTTCGGATGTTTAAAGAACACGGCATGGCGATGACACCCAAATCCTTTGCCATCGGTCTGCGGATCGAACACCCCCAGGAGATGATTAATCTGTCCCAGTATGGAATGACATCCGACCGCGTCCTTGGGAGCGCAGCCTATAAACTGACCCATACGTCTTCCAATGGCCGGGGCGTCTACACGTTCTGTATGTGTCCCGGAGGATATGTGGTCAACGCCTCTTCTGAAAAAGGCGGCTGCGTTGTCAATGGCATGAGCTACCACGGACGGGATTCAGCCAACGCCAACAGCGCTATTGTTGTCACCGTAACACCGGAGGATTTTCCTTCCGACGATGTTCTGGCCGGCGTAAATTTCCAGCGGCAGTGGGAAGAAAAAGCTTTCAGAGCCGGAAAGGGCCGCGTGCCTGTCCAGCTTTTTAAAGACTTCCGGGATGGAAAGATTTCTCAGAATTTCGGTGACGTCCATCCGGTACACAAAGGCGCCGTGACCTTTGCAGACCTGAATGAATGTCTGCCGTCCTATGTCTGTGAAAGTCTGAAAGAGGGCATTGAAGCCTTCGGACATAAAATAAAAAATTTCGACCGGGAAGACGCTGTCTTATCCGGCGTGGAAACCCGGACCTCATCTCCGGTGCGTATGGAAAGAAATTCGGATTTTCTCTCCAGCATCGGCGGCATTTATCCCTGCGGTGAAGGGGCCGGATATGCGGGAGGAATCACTTCCGCCGCCATGGACGGACTTCGGATTGCCGAAGCTGTGGCAAAGGTCTATGAACCTTACAAAAAAACAGAAGAAAAAAATTAACGGAGGAACCATCATGTGTGAGAGAGCTTCATTGAAACACAAAAAACGTATCGTGGTCAAAGTCGGTTCATCATCCATCGTCCATGAAGAAACCGGACTGACGGATTTATTTAAGCTGGAGCAGCTTGTCCGCGTCTTATGTGATTTAAGAAATCAGGGAAAAGAAGTCGTCCTTGTTTCTTCAGGGGCTATCGGCGCCGGAAGAAAGGTCCTCGGCCTCCAGACCCGGCCGACCGAGCTTCCGCTCAAGCAGGCCTGTGCTTCTGTCGGACAGGGGGCTTTAATCAGCCTTTATCAGCGGCTTTTTAATGAATATCACCAGGTATCCTCTCAGATACTGATGACAAAACATACGATTATCCGGGAAAAGAGCGTTTTCAACGCACGAAACACCTTCGACCGGCTTCTGGCGCTGGGCGTGATTCCGATCGTCAATGAAAATGATACCGTATCCACGGATGAAATTGAATTCGGTGACAATGACACCCTTTCCGCCGTTGTTGCCGCCCTTGTCAATGCGGACCTGCTCATTCTCATGTCGGATATCGACGGACTTTATACCGACGACCCGAATAAAAATGCAGATGCCCGCTTTATCGAATGTGTACCAAAGATTGACAGAGCCCTTTATGATATGGCAAAGGGCGCAGGCAGTGATTTTGGTACCGGCGGTATGGTGACGAAGATCGACGCTGCCCGGATCGCCACGGACGCCGGATGTGATATGGTCATCGCCAATGGCCATGATTTCCGGAAAATCCACCATATTATTGAAGGTGAACCGGTAGGCACCTTATTTCTTGCCCATAAAAATGAAGATTTTGATTTAAAAACATATATCGAGGAGGGAAACCGCGCATGACAGATAAAGACATTCAGCGGATCAATGAATTATATAAAAAATCCAAAAGTCCGGAAGGACTGACGCCGGAAGAGAAGATTGAACAGGCCGAACTGCGCGGCGCTTTTCTGGAAGCTGTCCGGAAAAATCTGAAAGGCCAGCTGGATACGATCAAGATACAAAAAGAAGACGGCAGTATCGTCGATTTAAAGAAACGGCACCAGGAAAAATATGGAAACTGAAAAACAGCGGCTGCGTAAAGAAATGTCCGGCCGAAGAAACCGGCTGACAGCGGAAGAAATCTGCCGGAAAAGCGGACAGATATTTGACCGGCTGACGGCGCTGGATATTTACCGGGATGCGGAAATCATTTATTCTTATGGAAGCTTCCGCAGCGAAGTCCGGACCTGGGAATTTCATCGCCGGGTGCTGGCAGATCATAAGATTCTGGCTTTGCCGAAGGTGATTTCCCGGACGGCCATGGAATTTTATCATATCCGGCATCCGGATGAACTGGTCCGCGGATATATGGGGATTATGGAACCCGGTGAAAAATGCCCGGTGATATCCCCTTCAGATATAAAAAACGAAAGGTGCCTGATGCTTTTGCCGGGGCTGGCCTTCGACCGGGAATTTTCCCGTCTTGGCTACGGCGGCGGGTATTACGACCGCTATCTTGCCGAAAAACAATCCACGGCACGGCATTGCGGCATTGCCTTTGATTTTCAATTACTGAACCGGATTCCGAAGGAACCGCTGGATCATCCGGTGGATATGATCCTTACGGAGTCCTGTCTGCTCGAAAGGATGGATGGAAGATGACACTGGAAACTTTGGGAATTCAGGCCAAACAGGCTGAAAGAGAACTTCTTAAATTAAATTCACTCAAAAAAAATGCCTGTCTGATGGCCGCAGCGAAGGGACTTGTTGCCGCCCAGGCGGATATTTTAAAAGCGAATGCGGAGGATGTCCGCATCGCCCGGGAAAAGGGTATGAAGGAATCACTGGTTGACCGTCTGGCCCTGACGGAAGAACGTATCGCTTCCATGGCGGAAGGCCTTGCGTCTCTCGTCGCTCTGGAGGATCCGATCGGAGAGATCCTCGAAGCCAAAATACGGCCAAACGGCCTTGAAATCGGCAAAAAACGTGTGCCTTTGGGCGTCATCGGGATTATTTATGAATCCCGGCCGAATGTAACGGCAGATGCTTTCGGCCTCTGCTTCAAAACAAGCAATGCCGTCATCTTAAAGGGCGGCAGCGATGCGATTCATTCGAACAAAGCCATTGTTAAAGTCATCCGTGAAGTGCTTTCCGACCAGAGAGTGACGCCGGATGCCATTCAGCTTGTAGAGGATACCCGCCGGGAAACCGCAAAAGAACTGATGCGGATGAACCGTTATCTGGACGTACTCATCCCGAGGGGCGGCGCCGGACTCATTCGTACCGTTGTTGAAAACAGCACCGTTCCGGTCATTGAAACAGGGACAGGAAACTGTCATATTTATGTCGACGCCACAGCAGATATCCAGATGGCCGTAGACATTATCGATAATGCAAAAACCCAGCGCACCGGCGTATGCAATGCCTGCGAATCCCTTGTGATCCATAAAGCCATTGCGGACAAAGTGATTCCGGCCGTCTGTGAACGCCTTTTTAAGAAAAATGTGGAAATCCGCGGCGATGAAAACTGCTGCCGCCTCAATCCTCAGATTATCCCGGCAACGGATGAAGACTGGGGCCAGGAATATCTGGACTACATACTGTCTGCAAAAATTGTTGGCAGCATTGACGAGGCCATTGACCATATTAATAAATATAATACAAAACATTCCGAAGCCATTATTACAAAGGACTATGACAATGCCCGCCGATTTCTTGAAGAAATCGATGCGGCAGCCGTCTATGTCAACGCGTCTACCCGTTTTACCGACGGCTTTGAATTCGGTTTCGGTGCGGAAATCGGTATCAGCACCCAGAAGCTTCACGCCAGAGGCCCGATGGGACTGAAGGAACTGACAACAACCAAATATATTATTTACGGAAATGGCCAGGTACGGCCATAGATACAGGGGGAACCATGCGAATTGAAGAACTTACGGAAGCACAGCGCCAGTATTACTATATTGAGCAGTGCCATCAATGGGTTGCCGGGCGTGAAAAAGCACTCGGCCGACCGCTGACTGCCGCCGTTATTACCTTTGGCTGCCAGATGAATGCCCGGGATTCGGAAAAGCTGACCGGCATCCTTGAAAAAATCGGCTACCATATGGTGGACAGTGAATCGGCAGATTTCGTCATTTATAATACATGCACCGTCCGTGAAAATGCCAATATGCGTGTTTACGGCCGTCTCGGCCATATGAAACAGGTCAAAAGGAAAAATCCGGATATGTTCATTGCCCTCTGCGGCTGTATGATGCAGGAACCGGAAGTCGTGGAAAAACTGAAAAAGAGCTATCGGCATGTGGATCTGATCTTCGGTACCCACAATATTTTCAAATTTGCTGAATTGATCTACCGTCGGATCCACGAAGAAAAAATGGTCATCGATATCTGGAAGGATACCGATCAGATTGTCGAAGATCTGCCCAACGACCGGAAGTATCCGTTTAAAACCGGCATTAATATCATGTTTGGCTGCAATAATTTCTGCAGCTACTGTATCGTTCCCTACGTCCGCGGACGGGAACGGAGCCGTCAGCCGGAGGACATTCTCCGTGAGATTGAAAGCGTTGTGGCCGACGGTGTTGTGGAAGTCATGCTTCTCGGCCAGAACGTGAATTCCTACGGAAAAAATCTGGAAGAGCCTCTCAGCTTTGCAGAGCTGCTCCGGAAAATCTGCCGTATTGACGGGCTTTTGCGGGTGCGTTTTATGACGTCCCATCCAAAGGATCTGTCCGATGAACTGATTCAGGTGATGGCTGAGGAAACGAAAATCTGCCGTCATCTCCATCTGCCGCTTCAATCAGGCAGCACGGAAATTCTTGACAAAATGAACCGGAGATATACCAAAGAAAGCTACCTCCGGCTGGTGGATAAATTAAGAGCCGCCTGTCCGGATATTTCGATCACGACGGATATTATCGTCGGTTTCCCGGGAGAAACGGAAGACGATTTTCTTGAGACGATGGATGTGGTCCGGAAAGTCCGGTATGACAGCGCCTATACCTTTATTTATTCCAAGCGTACCGGAACCCCTGCGGCAGTGATGGAAAACCAGGTGCCGGAAACGGTAGTCAAAGACCGTTTTAACCGCCTTCTGGAAGAAGTCCAGACCATTGCCGCCGATGTCTGCTCCCGGTTTGAGGGCAGTATTCAGGACGTTCTGGTCGAAGAGGTCAACCACCAGGATCCGGAACTTGTCACAGGAAGAATGAGCAGCAATATCGTTGTTCATTTTAAAGGTGATGCTTCACTTATCGGAAAAATTGTTCCGGTAAAACTGACATCCTGCAGAAACTTTTATTATATCGGGGAACCCGTACAGGCTTAAACCGAAAAGATTAAAAATAGAGGAGAGGAACAATCAATGACAAAAAAAATTGATGTCGCAGAAATTTTTGGCTCGGATGTTTTTGACGATGCCACAATGAAAGAAAGACTCCCGAAAAAAATTTATAAAGAATTAAAACAGACCATCGCGGACGGCGGAGAACTGGACAGCCATGTGGCGGAGGTTGTTGCCAATGTCATGAAAGACTGGGCGATTGAAAAGGGAGCGACCCATTTTACCCACTGGTTCCAGCCCTTGACCGGAATTACGGCGGAAAAGCACGATGCCTTCATCTCACCTACCGATGATGGCGGCGTTATTCTCGAATTTTCCGGAAAGGAATTAATTAAGGGTGAGTCGGACGGTTCCTCCTTCCCGTCGGGCGGCCTTCGGGCAACCTTCGAAGCCAGAGGCTATACGGCCTGGGACTGTACCTCACCGGCCTTTGTCCATGAATCCCCACGGGGCACAACGCTGCTCTGTATCCCGACGATTTTCTGTTCCTATACCGGAGAAGCGCTGGATAAAAAAACACCGCTTCTCCGTTCCATGGAAGCGCTCAGTGTTCAGGCGCTGCGTATCGTCCGGGCCTTCGGAGATACCGAAGCGGCCAAGGTCACCACGAGCGTCGGACCGGAACAGGAGTATTTCCTTGTGGACCGGGATACATACAATAAACGTGAAGATTTGATTTTTGCAGGACGTACCCTGTTCGGAGCGCCGGCGCCGAAGGGACAGGAACTGGACGATCATTATTACGGCAGCATTAAAGAACGGGTTTCCGCTTACATGCACGATTTAAACGAAGAACTCTGGAAACTCGGGGTTACTGCCAAGACACAGCATAACGAAGTGGCGCCGGCCCAGCATGAACTGGCTCCGATTTATAATACAACCAACATTGCGACCGATCACAACCAGCTTATTATGGAAACGATGAAAAAAGTGGCTCTGCGTCACAACCTGGTCTGTCTGCTCCATGAAAAACCATTTGCAGGCGTCAACGGTTCCGGCAAGCACAATAACTGGTCCATGTCAACGGATACCGGCATTAACCTTCTGGACCCGGGAACCACACCGCACCAGAACAAGCAGTTTCTGCTGATTCTTTCTGCGATTATGAAGGCCGTCGATGAATACGCGCCGCTGCTCCGGGAATCCGCGGCAAATCCGGGAAATGACCACCGTCTCGGCGCTGACGAAGCGCCTCCGGCTATTATTTCCATGTTCCTCGGTGAACAGCTGGAAGACGTTTTAAACCAGTTATGTGAAAAAGGGGAAGCGACATCCAGTAAAATGGGCGGCAGGCTGGATGTGGGCGTTTCTACCGTGCCTTCCTTTATGAAGGATGCCACCGACAGAAACCGGACCTCACCTTTTGCTTTTACCGGAAACAAATTTGAATTCCGTATGGTCGGTTCCATGGCATCGATTGCAGACCCGAATACGGTCATCAATACCATTGTCGCAGAAACACTGAGACAGGCAGCCGATGTACTGGAAGCTTCCGATGATCCGATCATGGCGGCCCATGACCTGACGAAGGAGTGGATCAGCGACCATATCCGCATTATCTTTAACGGTAACGGTTATTCTGAGGAATGGGTGAAGGAAGCCGAGCGCAGAGGCCTTCCGAATATCAGGAACATGGTCGATACCCTGAGCTGTCTGACGGATAAATCCACCATTGAATTATTCGAACGGCATAAAGTGATGACCCGTGTCGAACTGACCTCCCGTCAGGAAGTCGGTTATGAGTCCTATGCAAAAGCCATCAACATCGAAGCACGGACAATGATCGACATGGTAAAAAAAGAAATTTTACCGGCAGTCATCAAATACACAACGACGGTTGCACAGTCTGTTGCCGCCGTCAAAGCCGTCGGCGCCGACGCCTCTGTTCAGGAAAATCTGCTGGCAGATATTTCCGCAAATCTGGCAGCCATGAATCAGGCCATGAAAAAGCTGGAAGAAGAGACAAATAAAGCGGTCGTTATCGAAGATCCGAAAGCCCAGGCCATCGCCTACAGAGACCATGTCTTTTCTGCCATGGAAGCGCTTCGGATTCCTGCGGATGAACTTGAAAAAATTGTTGATAAATCTGTCTGGCCGTTCCCGACCTATGCAGACTTATTGTTTAACGTATAATTCCATAAAAACATCGCCGGGCAGGCTGTTGTACTGAATGTAAATTCGTACAGCAGCCTGCTTTTTTTTTTGAAAAAAATTATTTATATCCGTCCGTTAAGATGGTATTAACAAAAAAGCAGATGCACCGATGAATGGGAGAGAACCTATGGAAAAAATAACCGGTATAAAAATTAATGACGGCCTGGCCTTTGGAACTGTCTGTATCCGGGAAGGTCCGGAAGACGCCTTCCGATTTCCGGAATCGGATACGCCGCCGATCATTCTATCTGAAAATCTGACTCCGAATGAAACCGTCCGGTTTGGACAGATGGGCGTGAAGGCGCTTGTCGTCACCGGGGCAACGGACACTTCACATACGGCGATACTGGCCCGGACAATGAATTGGCCTGCGGTTTCCGGAATAAAAATCGACCCGGCCTGGGCGCATAAAACCGCCATTGTGGACGGGAATCACGCCACATTGATTATTGATCCCGATGAAGCTGCCCGGCGGTATTATCAACGGAAGCAGGCGGAAGCCGAAGAAGCAAAGAACACACTGCTGCGCGCCTATAAAAACAAAAAAACCGTCACAAAGAGCGGGAAAGAAATAAAGCTCTATGCGAATATTTCAACACCGTCGGATATTTCAGATGTTTTGGCGAATGGCGCTGAAGGCATTGGCAATTTTAAAACCGAATTTATGTACTTGAATTCTCCGGACTACCCGGAGGAAGAAGCGCTGTTTCAGGCTTATAAAAAAATAGCCGGACAGATGTCCGGTCAAAAGGTTGTTATACGAACCTTTGATATTGGCACCGATAAAACCGCCGATTATTTCGGAATCGGCAAAGAAGAAAATCCGGCATTGGGCTATCGCGCAATTCGTATCGGCCTTGACCGCCCCGAAATTTTCAAAACCCAGTTAAGAGCCATCATCCGGGCAGGCGCCTATGGAAAGGTTGCCATCATGTATCCGATGATTGTTTCTGTGGATGAGGTTCTGAGTATAAAAAAACTGGTCGCCCGGACTATGGATGAACTGGAAAAAGAAGGCATCCCTTTTGACCGTCATATGGAGCAGGGAATCATGATTGAAACGCCGGCCGCTGTCATTATGAGCCGTGAACTCGCACAGATCGTCGATTTTTTCAGTATCGGCACGAATGATCTGATCCAGTATACCTTAGCTGCTGACCGTCAGAATCCAAAACTTGGCAGCATCTATAATCCATATCACCCTGCGGTCCTGCGTTCCATCCGATATGTTGTTGAGAACGCACACAGGGCGGGCATATGGACATCCGTCAGCGGAGAGCTTGGCGCAGATTCTGCCATGACGGAAACCTTTATAAAGTGGGGCATCGATGCCCTCGCTGCCCCACCGTCAAAAATTCTTCCTCTGAGGAAAAAAATATGTGAAATGAATGAAACTGTGTGATTGAAAAATGATTGAAAAAGAAAAGGAGAAACGAATATGGCAATGAAAAATGTTGATGAAAAGTTGAAGAAAAAAATCAGAAAATGTATGGAAAACCTGCCGCTGACATTAAATACACATTTTGGAGATCCCTTTCAGCCGGACCAGTGGGAAAATACACTGGAAAAATTAAAATATCTGAAAGCCCAGAATTATCAGGGGGAAATTGAAGTCTCCACAAGATGGATCATTACCGATGAACAGATTAACGAATTATATGCGATTTATCCGGATCTGTGGATTATCTGTGGAATCACCGGTATGAACGAAATGCCCGGCGTATCTCCGGAGACAAGGTTTGATAATTATCTTCGGATCTGTAAGAAGTTCAAAAAAACGATTTTAAATGTCCGGCCCCTGATTCCCGGAATTAACGATTCTATGGAGGTCCTGACCCCGATTATCGAAGTTGCCGCCAAAGGAAGAAAATTATTAAAGCATGGCGGTTACCTGAATCCTCAGTCCTTTGAAAATAAAAAAACAAACTATGACACTCTTAAAAAAGAAATTCATGAATTATGCGAAAAACTTGGCGTCAATGACGGTCCGAGATGTACCTGTATTGTAACGGACGTCACCGGAAAAGTATGCAGTACCTTTTCCAAAGAAAAGCCCGTACATCTGGATGTTCTGGCGGCGCTCGGATATGATTTCGAGATGGAAAATGGGTATGTGAAATTAACCGGATTTGAGGGAAGCCATACCGTGACCAAGGGCGATGTTTCATTTGCCCGGCTGATTATTGAATCTTCATATATTCTGGATAACTGGAACGATCCCCACGTGTATATGCAGATGAAAGGCCCTGACGGGCAGGTGATGGTCTGCACATCGAGCTGGCTTCACTGGGCGCGGGAGGTGACCTGTATGGTCAATTGCTTTTACTGCCATGTCCGGCCGGAAAATCCGATCATCGAAGCTTTTGAAGCCGGAGATACCGGATGCAGCCCGATCGATCTTTATACATATTTATTTGAAGGATAGGAGTTTGAGATGATTATTACAATTGATGGATACAGCTGCCAGGGAAAAAGTTACGTCGGGAGAGCGCTTGCCGAAGAAATGGGCCTGGAATTTCTTGCAACCGGCAGGCTTGTCCGTTATGTGGCATTTCTGTTCAACCAGCTTCAGGACGGCATATCCGATACAGAAGTTTTACTGCAGAAAGCCGTTGAGATAATGAAATCGACGGCGGTGTGTGACATCGTAAACTGCGAGTATCTGGAAACCGAAGAGACCGAGCGCACACTAAAAATCACTTCCGAATATCCCTTTGTTTTTGAACAGGTGGTCCGGGTGATCCGCGCCTATGCTGCGGACCGGGATATTGTGCTGGACGGGCGATTCACATTTAATATCTTTCCCCATGCACACCGAAGCTATTATTTTCGGTCATCGGTTCAAAGAAGGGCATCTCTGGAGGTTTCATCCAAGAACATGAGTTATGACGAAGCCCTCCGCTATATTGCTTTTCGCGATTCCTTCGAAAAGCAATACGACCTTCCGGAACGTGTACGGATCATTGATCTGGCCCCTGATATCAGGGCCGGTGACCTGATTCAATATCTGAAAAATGACATACGAAATGAAGGGTGATTTTATGAGTAATGGTTTATTTAAATATATTGATTCCGTTGAAGCAGAGATGCGGACATCACAGAAATATTTTTTTGAAAAATGGAATCCGGTCATCCGGGAACAGTTCCGGCTGGCCAGGGATTTTCAAATTGAAGCCTGCATCGATCTTTTTGGCGGTTATTGGCTGGCTCCCGAAGAATATGCACGGATGGATGCCGGGCTGATAAACTTCTACGATCAAAGAGTCCGTCAGGGCGCCCGGATTTATTTGAGAGGCTATGATTACTACCAGGCGGACCCGCTTTTACACATGCAGTCTGAAAACTGCGGACACCACCGTCTCTGGCATGTCTTTCGCAGGAAATGGAAAAATTATCAGCGCATCCAGTCCTTTGATTATTTAACCGACACACCGTCCGTTGAAAACTGGATAGGAACCCTGGGGCTTCTGGAGTATCTGTTTACAGATCTGACCTCCCTGCGATGGTTTATTTTCCGTAATAAACCCCGGATTATTTCCGTTTTTGCAGAAGCTTATGATGCACTGGTCAATGACATTGAAACCTTTTCCGACATCATCGGCGCAGCGATCGCCTGTATGCTTCGGTTCGATTTTGAAGGCGGTCGGGCTCTGATCAGCGAAAACTTTCAGGATATTTTAACTGCGCCGCTGCTGAACCGATTGTTAGAAACCGATTTTGATGCCGTCGAAAAGGCTTCCATCCGGACCATGCGTGAAGGGGATTCCCTGGTGCTTATTTATGCGGCATATCTGTTAAAGCTGAAACCCTTCTGTGAAAACCACCGATGGAAAAAAATCCGGATTATAAGCAACGCCTTCGGTGCAATGAATATCGGACTGATTTTAAAACATCTCATGGCGCCTGTGTGCGAGGTGACACACAGCAATATTTTATATGCACAGCATCGAAGTGAAGGGGATTTCGTATACGATGATTCCCTGATCCACAAATGCTGCCGGATAAATACGGAAGTGCCGGATGAAGCATCGGAAGCCGAAGCCGTTTTTATTGTGGATGACAGTATCTGCTTCGGAAAAAGTTACCGGTATATCAAAGCTTCTGTCGATTGCAGGAACGTCTACGCACTGCCATTAACGCTGAACTGTAATGGTATGAAATATTTCAAAACCGGCCTGAATAAAGAGGATTCTCTGAATTCTATGGTACATCAGTCTGTCCGATGGGCCGGAGAGGTAAACCGGACGCTGCCGCCATTTTTCTCCTTCTGGGATTTTCGTCAGACCGTTCCGAAACAACGGCCCGTGGATGACGAAACCTTCTGTTTTGCCATGTTTGGAAGTGATCTGTTATTAAAACATTTATGGAAAATCTATACCGACGACATTACCGCCTGTAAAAATAATTTTTTATCCGTCCCTTAAGATGGTATTAACAAAAACATTAAAACAGATTGTAAGGAGGTTTTTATATGAATTTTCATGCACTTTCATGGATTATCAACGATGAATGTAATTTACACTGTGCCCACTGTTACCCGGACTCCGGCCCGAAAACGCCGCCGCCCTTTGATGCGGACCGTCTTTTAAAGATGACTGACCATCTCCGGCATATGCACTTTGACAAAATTTATATTTCCCGAGGCGAGCCCCTTGCCTGCAGCCATTTGGAGGATTATTTAAAGGCCGCTGATAAGCTGGCAGACCGCCTGTATATCTGCACGAATGCATTGCTTTTAGATGATGAAATTCTGGATCTGCTGATAAAGTACCACGTTCACATTACCGTCAGCCTTCAGCATACAGACGGCTCTGCCGCTTCCGAAATTTACGGCGCTCCGGATATCGGTCAAAAAATACAGGAAAAAATTAAATATCTCCGGCATAAAGGCGTTCCGGTAAAGCTTGAAGTCACCGTAATGCGGATCAATCACAGGGATCTTGAAAATTTCTTTATTTTTGCACGGGAGAACGGTATTCACAAAATCGACTTCAAACGTTTCCGCCCGGTGGGCCGGGGAAACCATCATAAAAATACATTCGGCCTTACGAAATCCGAAAATGCCGATGCATTGAGCCGGATCTTCCGCTTATCTCAAAAATATCCGGAAATGGACATTTCCACCGATGACCCGCTGTACGGCATGGTCGTTTCTTCTGAACTGCATCGCCAGGGGTGGACGGATACCGCCGTCAGCGCCTATATCAAAGACAAACAGATTTTTGGCTGCAAGGCCGGAAGACGATGGGTCGGACTCAATCCGTCCGGAAATATCGCCCCATGTCCGTTACTGTTATACTGCGGAATTTCCATTGGAAATCTTCTGGAGGATTCTCTTGAAGATATTCTCGAAAATTCCGAAATGATCCGGCAGTTAAAGGACAGCCGCTGTGATGGCTGTGCCCATGCGGATATCTGCGGCGGATGCAGAGTCTGCGCCTGTTATGAAAGCGAAGATATCTATGGAAAAGACCCGATGTGCGTCTTTTAAAGTCTATTTATAAAGGGGGAAATAATAATGACGACAACATTTTCAATGAAAAATTTACATCTCCGGCTGACTGCCAGATGCAACAAACGCTGTGAACACTGTTTTGCCCATCTGGATAACAAGGCGCCGGAGCTCGGTGCGAAATACTGGCTTGGAATTATTGAAACCGCTGAAAAAATGGGCGTATCCAGTATCACCCTCACCGGTGGCGAACCATTTATTTACAGTGAGATCCATGAACTTCTGGACCGGTTAAAAAACCTTTCCACACCTCTGAAAATTGAAACGAACGGTCTGCTGTTACACGAATATAAAGAGGAACTTCTCCGGCTTTCTTCCCTTCAGACCATCGCCCTGAGTCCGGGACTGCACTATGAAAAATCATATATGGAAGATCTGATGGCCCGGATAACCGCCTGGCGTCAGGAAGGCCTTCCGGTCATGCTTCAGGCATCGGTGATTCTCGGTAATATCGAAAATCAACTGTCATGGCTGGAAAAATTTGCGGATCATGGGATTCCCGTCCGCCTGATGGCCGGCCATAACGGTCTCGGCAGTTCTGAAAATCTGAAAAACATTTCCTTTGAATCCATGATCCAGATCGGACGCAGATATGCCGCGCATCCGCTGATTCAATGCGAACTTCCGGGCATTTTACTCGGAAGGGAAACGAGTCAGGGCTGCGGATGGAATAAAAACCGTGCAGATATTCTTCCGGACGGACATCTTTCACCCTGTGCGGCCATTGCGTGGAACTATCCGCCATTTGTTCTCGATTATGTGGATGCAGATAATTTGCAGCAGGTATGGGAAAACCATCCTTATCTGAACCGCATCCGTCATCTGAAAAAAGAAGATTTTAAAGGCCACTGCGGCCACTGCGATCAGTTTGATTCCTGCTGCAGCAGTTGTGCGGCGACAAGTCTCGGGATAAAAAAAGATCTGTTCGCCGGTTATCCACTGTGTGATTTTTATTTCGGGGAGGTCGAAAAATGAACAGAAAAAATGAATCCTTAAGAATTACCGAAGATGTCCAGTGCCGTTACCGCGCCCTTCAGAAAAACGGGGTCCGTCTGATCTGGGAACTCACCGGAAGATGCAATTTGCACTGCAGACACTGTTTTGCCGCTGTAGCTTCCGCAGGCGCTTCTTCCGCCCGGGAGCTGACAACAAAACAGGCATTTTCCGTCATCGACCAGTTCAGAGAGCTTCCGGTGGCCAAAGTCATGCTCACCGGCGGAGAGGTCATGGTACGAAAAGATCTCGAATGTATTGTCGAATACATGCGTCATAAAAATAAAGATATTGTCATCGATATCACAACCAATGCGCTGCTGTTGACCGATGAAACCATAAAAACACTGCAGGCATGCGGCATTGATGAAATCAGTGTCAGCCTGGACGGACCGGAAGCGGTCTACAAAAATGTCCGCGGAAAAAATGCGGACTACGGGAAGTTATTACATAATATTCAGCGGCTGTGTGACAGCGGCATCCATGTGGACGGAATTATGGTTTTAAACCGGCTGACGGCCGAAACCATCGAAGAAACGATCGACCTTGCCTGCCGCCTTGGCCTGTCATCCTTTACCATTTCAAATCTTGATGTTCTTCCCCATTCGGATTTTGATTACGAGGGGCTGCGTCTCACTCCGGAAGAAATCGAAAAGAGCCTGCGTCAAATCGACCGGCTGCGTGAAATTTACGCGCAAAAGCTCATTCTGAGAACCACCGGATTTACCGGCACAGACTGTTCCGGTAAACAGATCTGCACCAATAAGAACATTCTCGCAATTAACAGAAACGGTATGTACTGCCATTGTTTAAATGCCTATACACCGGAAGAAGACTTCCTGGACAGCCGCAGCGTTACACTGGGCAGCGCATTTGAATACTTTAACGGCAGAATATGATCCGGAAGGAGGAGATTTTTATGAAGAAACTTTATTCTGTAGGACTTGGCTTTTCCTCAAACTGCAATATGAACTGTCCGTTTTGCTATAGCCGTGCAAAGCGAAATGAGGGCAGGGACCTTTCTCTGGATGTGTGGTACGACTTTTTCCGCAGAAATGCGTCTTCAATCGGAAGTGTTAATTATGGAACCGGCGAAAATACGACCTCGGATGCATGGTATGCGCTGATTGACCATATTCACGAGCATTATCCCCATATCCGTCAGGCGGTAACGACTAACGGTTCCCTATATCCGGTTCAAAAGGATGATTCAGAAAAACGCGAAGCGATCATCCGTTCCATCGACGAAGTGGATGTTTCACTGGACTTCGGTGAAAGAGAAATGCATAATGCCTGCCGTGGAAATTCACATGCCTTTGACTGGGTCCTCGGAACCCTTGAGTTCTGTCAGGCCCATGACATCCTGCCGACAATTGTCACCCTCGGGACCAACGAAACTCTGAAAATTGAAAATATGGAACGCATTTTTAAAATCGCGCAGCAGTATGGCGCCAAAGTGCGGATCAACCTGTACCGTCCGGTACAAAAGGACTGTGAAATCCGGCCGGCAAGTCTGGAATCTATTTTAAAATTTTTCGACTGGGCCGACCGGGAGCACCAGATTGTATCCATCAGCGATCCACTTTTCAGCGCCCTGCTCTGCGGCGATACGATTGCCCCCGATCCCTCCGGAAGCAGCAGTATACGCATTACACAGGATGGCAGCATTTATCCTTCCACCTACTTATTGTTCGAGGAATTTCTTATGGGAAATATCCGGGATTTTCATCTGGACACAGACATTCCGGGAAACCCGGGCGCCGACCGGTTATTACATGCACCGATTCCATCTGCCTGTAAAAAATGTCCGAAGGTATTCGGATGCCGGGGCGGTGTTTTGGACCGCAGATATCTCTGGTATAAAGACTTTAAGGAGAGAGATCCTTACTGTTTTGCCGAACATCCGGAGTTATTCCGTCATTACCATACCCATAAAGAAGCCTTTGCTTCGGTCCACGACGGTTATTTGCCGACACTTTTCTTTAAAAATTAAGGAGGCCAACCTATGATCCGTGAAATTAAAGCCTATTTAGAAAAAGAATTATTTGAATCATCCCACGATATCGAACATTCCTATCGTGTTGCACAAAACGCCGAAATACTTGCCGCCCGGCGTGAAGATGTGGATATGGAGGTCCTGAAAATTTCAGCCCTTCTCCACGACATTGCAAAAGCCCGTGAAGACCGGGATGCCTCCCATCAGACAGACCACTGTGTGGAAGGTGTAAAAATGGCTTCGGACCTTCTTCGAAAATTAAATTATCCGGAAGCGAAGCTTGAAAAAGTATGCCAGGCCATTCGTTATCACCGGGAATTCCAGCCGGACGTTCCGCTGTGCATCGAAGCCATGCTTATTTACGATGCGGGTATTCTGGAAAATCTTGGCGCCATCGGAATCGCACGTACCTATATGATCGCCGGAGAGTTTCAGGAGAAGCTTTATAATCCGGAGCCGCTGGCGGCATATATTCAAAAAAATGTCAATATTTCAACCGGAAAAGTCATGGATTTTTCCATTCATGCGCCAAATCTCGAATTTGACCTCAACTGGGCGGATGCTGACAGGCGCCTTTATACACCGGAAGCGAAAAAGACTGCCAGAGAGCGGATTGCCTTCAGTAAAATGTTCTTTCGGACATTACACAATGAATGGTATGGGAAAGGAGAAGAACGGATTGGAAAAAGCTAAAATCATACCGTGTATTTTAAAACAGGATGCCCTTGAACGTCATCTGGAATCCGATATTAAAAAGGCGCTGTCCGCCCATGTGACCATTGTAAAGACGATGCCTGTGACCCTTTCGAGGGCAGACGTTCTGGCCTACAAATCCTGGGAATGGCAGCACGACACTTCGATGCCGGTTCCAAAGGGACTGTTTTTAGACTGTATTCTGGCCTATGAAGCCGCCCCTGTATCCGTTCTGATGATCGCCGTGCCGCCGGAGATGGACTTTGAAGCATTAAGAGCAATGAAAGGAAAAAGCTTTTTGCCCGCCCGCTGTGATCCGTCGAGCATCCGCGGAATGTTCGCTGATAAAACCCAGATTCAACGTCTGACCGTCATCGATGGAACCACTTATGAAAAGCTTCCCGACAAAACCCTTGGTTTTCCGAGAAATATGATCCATATTCCCGACAGCCCGCAAAGCGCCGGCCGTCTGACAAATATTATCCGCAGATATGGGAGGTGTTCGATATGAGATGTAAATTATGTATTAATTCTTCAGAAAATCCAAGCAGAACCTTTGATGAAAATGGTGTATGCAACGTCTGCAGGGAATTTAAGACCAATTTCAGTCAGGCCGCCCTGGATGCAGAGCTTTCCTTTCTGAAAACATTGATTCGAAAGGATGGTTCCACAGACTGTCTGGTGGCGCTTTCCGGCGGAAAAGACAGCGCCGCCGCATTATATACAGTCCGGAAGATGGGGTTTCATCCGAAGGCCTTCACCTTTGATGCCGGTTATAATGTAATCTCGGACCGTCAGCGTGAAAAAATCAAAAATGTCACACAAATACTGAAGGTCCCTCATGCCTATATTGATGCCAGGCCCTATATCAGTGAAGAAGACCGGGAAAGTTTCCGGCTGACGGCAGAATTTTATGATTCACAGATTGAACATATGGATTCCGAAACGGTTTTGAAAATGTTCCGTGATGAACGTCACTGCAACCGTCCGAAGGATAAAACCATACGGCCCTTTGTCCGGCCGTGCCGGCTGTGCCGGAGAGCCGTTATCCGCGGATACTATGCCGAGGCCGTCCGGCATCATGTATCGGTCGTATTCCTCGGTATTAACGAATGGTGCGGTGTGCATCAGAATAACTATACGGCCGTGCGTAAACTGGAACCGGTTCCCGGAAAGCCGGTCTATATCGTCCATCTTCCTTTTTTAATCCATCGAAAAATGGAAGACCTTGTTCCGATTCTCCGAAAAATCGGCTGGAGTGAAGATGACATGGATATCCATATCGGCACCGGAAGATCCGGCTGTCTTCTGGCCCGGATCGCAGAAAGCAAGGCGACCGGTCTGTTGGGATTTAATCCGGATGAAACGCGCCTGGCACGGGAAGTGACCGTTGGTTTTATCCATCGGGCACAGGCTTTAAATGCCGTATCCCAGAAAGCCGAACCACCGGATACTTCCATGATGGATATTCTCATCTCAAAGAATATCCTGCCGTCTTCCGATAAATAACGCAAAGAGCAGCAACAAATAAAGGTGTCATAAAATCATTTCTTTTTGTCATGATTTTATGGCACCTGTTTTTTAATGTTAATGAAGCGGTCCTTTGGCCAGTATCGCATTAATGACTTCCTGAGGCAGCTCATGAATCGATTTCGGCGGTCCCGACGGTTCTGTATAATCCTGAAGCATTTTCGACATAATCGCTGTATCATGCCATTTTCCCAGCTTAAATCCGCAGTTCTTCTGAACGCCCTCCATGGAAAAGCCAAGCTGTCTGTGAAGACCGATACTGGCTTCATTCGGCACGGTAATAACACCATAAGCGGTGTAATATCCCTGAAGGGTGAGTAAGTCCATTAATGCAGAGTAGAGGGTACGCCCAAGATCCATCCCCTGAAATTCCGGACGGAGATAGACCGAAAGTTCGCAGCACCACTGATAGGCTTCCCGCTCCCTGTAGGTGGATGCGTAGGCATATCCGGCAATCTTTCCCTGTTCTTTGGCAACAATCCACGGATACTGTTCCGTATAATGGCTGACCCGTTCAGAAAAACTTTCCAGAACAGGAACTTCGTATTCGTAGGTAATCGCTGTGTTCAAAATATAAGATGTATAAATTTCAAGCACTTCGGCCACATCTTCTTCTTTGATTAACTGAAGAATCATCATGTATCCTTTCTCCAACAATATTATGTGGGAAAAATGTGGTAATATATGGTACAAACTAAGGCTATAATAGTCCTTTTCTGTTGAAAAATCAACTTTTTTCGAAAAAAAGTGGGGAATATGATGGAAAAAGTGGTGAAAATGAGTAAAAATGGGGATTTTAGCGAAAGCTTTCGGATTCGGTTGACATTATTTTAGGAAAAAGATAAGATGTTATAGGAAAAGAATTCGATACATTCCATTTATTATATATAGAAAGAAACCGGAGGAAACAAACGTGCCACCATTAACACCTATGATGCAGCAGTATGTAGAAACAAAGGAACAGTACAAGGACTGTATTTTATTATACCGTCTCGGAGATTTTTATGAGATGTTTTTCGAGGATGCACTGATCGCCTCCAAGGTCCTGGAAATCACACTGACAGGAAAGGACTGCGGACAGGCGGAAAAGGCTCCGATGTGCGGCATTCCCCATCATGCTGTTGACAGTTATCTGAATAAATTAATCGACAAAGGCTATAAAGCGGCCATCTGCGAACAGGTTGAAGACCCGAAAACAGCCAAGGGAATCGTCAAACGCGAAGTGATCCGCATTGTCACTCCGGGAACCAATCTGAATATCCAGTCATTGGATGAAACAAAAAACAACTATCTGATGTGTCTTTTTTATATGGATGACTGTTTCGGCATCAGCGTGGCGGATATTTCCACCGGCGATTATTATATGACGGAAGTGGACTCCGATAAAAAGGTGATGGATGAAATCACCAAATACAGTCCGGCAGAAATTCTCTGCAACGATTACTTTCCGATGTGCGGCATGAATCTGGATGACATCGGCGAAAAGATGCACATCTCGGTTTCCATGCTGGAAAGCTGGTATTCCGACGAGGCGCTGTGCCGCCAGAAGTTAAAAGATCATTTTCACGTGTCGTCACTGGAAGGCCTCGGCCTGTCCGATTATCCGACGGGAACGATTGCTGCGGGCATGCTGCTTCAGTATCTTTATGAAACCCAGAAAAATGCGCTGCCTCAGATGACGAAAATCACCCCGTATCAGACCGAACGGTTCATGGTCCTGGATACGGCGACCCGAAGAAATCTTGAGCTTCTGGAGACCCTGCGCGAGAAGCAGAAGCGTGGCTCTCTGCTCTGGGTCCTTGATAAGACCAAAACCGCTATGGGCGCCCGCCTGCTGCGTACCTGCATCGAACAGCCCTTTCTCCAGAAGGAGCTGATCGAACGGCGTCTGGAAAGCATCGAAGAATTAAATAACGATGTGATTACACGGGACGAAATCCGTGAATACTTAAATGCCATCTATGACCTTGAACGTCTGATGAGTAAAATCAGTTACAAATCCGCAAACCCAAGGGATCTGATTGCCTTTAAAAATTCCCTTTCCATGATTCCTCCGATCCGGTATCTGCTCCGGAATATGACAACCCCGGACATGAAGGAAATCTATGAAGCCATGGATACGCTGGAAGATATTGCGGAAACCATTGAAAAATCCATTGAAGATGAACCGCCGATTTCGATCAAAGAGGGCGGTATTATAAAAACCGGATACCATGAAGCGGTCGACAAGTACCGACATGCAAAAACCGAGGGCAAGCAGTGGCTGGCTCAGATGGAACAGACCGAACGGGAGAATACCGGCATTAAAAATCTCCGCATTAAATACAATAAAGTTTTCGGCTACTATCTGGAGGTGACCAACTCCTATAAAGATCTGGTGCCGGAAACATGGACCCGGAAACAGACGATGGCCAATGCGGAACGGTATATTACCCCGGAACTTAAAGAACTGGAAGATGTGATTCTCGGTGCGGAGGAAAAGCTCTTTTCTCTGGAATACGATTTGTTCGCCATGATCCGCGACCAGATCGGCGGCGAAGTCAAACGGATCCAGCAGACCGCAAAGGCTCTGGCAAAGACAGATGTCTATGCTTCTCTGGCCTATGTCGCTGAACGGAATCACTATGTCCGTCCAAAAATCAATGAAGACGGCATCATCGATATTAAAGGCGGCCGCCATCCGGTCGTCGAGCATATGATACCGAACGATGCCTTTGTGCCGAACGATACATGCCTGGATAATCACGAACGCCGGATTTCGATTATCACAGGGCCGAATATGGCCGGAAAATCCACCTATATGCGTCAGACCGCCCTGATCGTGCTGATGGCTCAGATGGGGTCCTTTGTCCCGGCAGCAGAAGCGGATATCGGTATTTCCGACCGGATATTTACCCGTGTCGGCGCCTCCGATGACCTGGCCAGCGGACAGAGTACCTTCATGGTGGAAATGAACGAAGTGGCCAATATTTTAAGAAATGCAACAAAAAACAGTCTCCTCATCCTGGATGAGATTGGCCGCGGAACGTCGACCTTTGACGGACTGAGTATTGCCTGGGCCGTGGTGGAACATATCAGCGACCGTGGAAAACTCGGGGCAAAAACACTTTTTGCCACCCACTATCATGAACTGACCGAACTGGAAGGACGGCTTCCCGGTGTCCATAATTACTGTATTGCGGTCAAAGAGCAGGGGGATGACATCATTTTCCTCCGTAAGATTATTCAGGGCGGCGCCGACCAGAGCTATGGCATCCAGGTGGCAAAGCTGGCGGGAATTCCTTCCTCCGTCATCGAACGGGCAAAGGAAATCGTGTCTCAGTTAAGCGATGCGGATATCGCATCGAAGGCCCGGGAAATCGCCATCGAAGAACCGAACCGGATGGTACATGCGCCGGAAGCTGTTCCGGAAGATTCCGCCGTAGGACCGGATCATCTGGTCATCGCCCAGATTGCAGCCCTGGACCTCGGCCGGCTGACGCCGCTGGAAGCGATCAATCTTTTATACCAGTATCAGGATGAACTGAAGAAACGGTGATAACATGGGAAAAATACAAGTATTAGATGGAGAAACCATTAATAAAATTGCCGCCGGAGAAGTGGTGGAACGGCCGTCCTCCGTTGTAAAGGAACTGGTGGAAAATGCCATCGATGCGGGAGCGACCGCCATCACTGCAGAAATACAGGATGGAGGCACATCGCTGATTCGTATTACCGACAACGGCGGCGGCATGGAAAAAGAAGATATTTCTATGGCTTTTTTACGACATTCCACAAGCAAGATCCGCAAAGCCGATGATCTGCAGACCATCGCCTCCCTTGGGTTCCGCGGCGAAGCGCTTTCCAGTATCTCTGCGGTATCTCAGGTCGAACTGCTGACCAAAACGCCCCATGCCATGCTCGGCTGCCGCTACCGGATTGCCGGGGGCATTGAGCAGTCGATAGAGGATATCGGCTGTCCTGACGGAACGACATTTATTGTCCGCCAGCTTTTCTATAATACGCCGGCACGCCGGAAATTTTTAAAATCCAATATGACGGAAGCCGGATATATCAGTGATCTGATGGCGCGGCTTGCCATGTCCCATCCGGAGATTTCATTTAAATTTATTAATAACCGTCAGAACCGGCTGCATACCTCCGGCAACGGACGTTTAAAAGACATTCTTTATCATATTTACGGACGGGAGATTTCGGCAGGACTGCTTCCTGTCGATGCCGAAGAAAACGGCGTCCATATGACGGGCCTTATCGGAAAGCCCATCATCAGCCGTGGAAACCGGACCTATGAAAATTATTTCATTAACGGAAGATATATTAAGAGCCCGGTCATCACCCAGGCCATCGAAGATGCTTATAAAACCTTTACCATGGTTCATAAATTTCCTTTTGCAGTCCTCCATTTTACCCTGGATACGAAGGATCTGGATGTCAATGTCCATCCAACCAAAATGGAAGTGCGATTCAGCCACGGCCAGGAGCTGTACCATTTTGTCTATACAGCGCTCCGAAAGGTTTTACTCGGAAGAGAACTGATCCCGGAAGTGACAACGGACCGCCGGAAAGAAGCGGGTAAATTGCCGCCCGCTCCGAAAACAGCTTTTCCGGAACCTTTTGAAAAGCAGCGGATGACCGAAGTCCGGGACAAAACCGGACCTGCTGCCTGCCTGGGAACGACCGCTGAAAAAAACGAAGTTCGCCAAAAACCGGAAATGCTCCGAAAACCGGACGTTCTCCGGAAACCGGAAATAAAAACAGCCGAAGAAACGGAGATCCGTCGCCATCAAAAGCCGACTGTCAAAAAGCCGGACGTAAAAACCGGGATGGAAACATCGGTTCTTAGAAAACCGGAAGTTCCCGCACCCGCCCGGATTCGTGAAAATACCCAGTACGAACTTTTTGAAACCGGTCTTCTGACTGAGGAAGCCCGGATTCGCCATAAACTGGTGGGACAGGTCTTTGACACCTACTGGATTGTGGAGTATGATGGCAAAATGTTTATTATCGATCAGCATGCGGCCCACGAAAAAGTGCTTTATGAAAAGCTGATGAAACGGTTTAAAACAAACCGGCCCGCCATTCAGATGGTTCAGCCGCCGATTATTCTGAGCCTGTCGATGGCTGAAATAACGCTTCTGGACACGTATAAAGAAGATTTTCGGAAAATGGGCTTTGAATTTGAATCCTTCGGCGGAAAGGATATGGCTCTGAGAGGTGTTCCGTCGGATTTATACGGTTTTACCGGAAAAGAAATGATCCTGGAACTTCTGGATGGTCTTTCCGGTGAAGCAGACCGGATACGTACCGACGCCATTGGTGATAAAATCGCCACAATGGCCTGCAAAGCCGCCGTCAAAGGAAATATGCGGATTTCTCCGAAGGAGGCCGACGCCCTGATTGAAGAACTCCTGAAAGCGGAAAATCCATACACCTGTCCCCACGGACGCCCGACGATTATTTCAATGACAAAGACCGAGCTTGAAAAAAAATTCAAGCGTATTGTCTGACAGATACGAGGTAACTGACGTATGAAACCTTTAATTATTTTAACAGGTCCGACGGCTGTCGGAAAAACAGAATTATCGATTGCCCTGGCAAAAGCCGTCAACGGTGAAATTATTTCTGCCGACTCCATGCAGGTCTACAGGCACATGGACATCGGGACGGCAAAGATCACCCCGGAAGAGATGCAGGGCGTGCCCCATCATCTGATTGATATTCTGGAACCGGATACGGCATTTAATGTCGCTATGTTCCAGAAACTGGCCAAAGAAGCTATGGAAGGCATTTATGCCCGGGGACGGATTCCTGTTGTCGTCGGCGGCACCGGATTTTATATTCAGGCGCTGCTCTATGATATTGATTTTTCCGAAGAAAATGAAGATATGTCGATTCGAAATGCCCTGGAAGCTCTGGCAGAAACGCGGGGCGCCGAATATCTCCACGAAGAACTCGCCCGGGTGGACCCGGAATCCGCAGAGCAGATTCATGCCAATAATGTCAAACGTGTGATCCGTGCCCTGGAATATTACCGGATGCACGGTGAAAAAATTTCCCTGCATAATGAAAATGAACGGCAGAAGACGTCGCCCTATGACTTTTTCTATTTTGTTCTGACCCATGACCGTCAGGTCCTTTATGACCGGATTGAAAAGCGCATCGACCTTATGCTCCGTCAGGGACTGGTTGAAGAAGTCCGTGGTCTGATGGCAAAGGGCTATGATAAAAACCTGGTCTCTATGCAGGGGCTTGGATATAAAGAAATCATTCCTTATCTGAATGGCGAATGTTCCCTGGATGAGGCTGTTTATATTCTTAAAAGAGACACCCGGCATTTTGCCAAGCGTCAGTTGACATGGTTTCGCCGGGAGAGGGATGTCCGCTGGCTGGACAAAAGCCGGACGACCTCTGAAAATGAAATTTTAAATGAAATATTAAATACAATACACAGAGAATGGAGTTTTACAAATGAAAGAAATGTATAAAAACGCGGGAATCCTGCCGGAAGTTTATGATTTTTGCGACGCTGTCATAAAAAGTCTGGAGGACCGGTTTAAAGCGATCGATGCGGTGGCAGAATATAACCAGATGAAAGTCGTCATGGCCATGCAGGCCAATAAAGTGAGCGCTGAGTGTTTTCAGCCATCCTCCGGTTACGGCTATGATGATTACGGACGGGATACGCTTGAAAAGGTCTATGCCCATATCTTTCATACGGAAGATGCGCTGGTCCGTCCCCACATTACCTGCGGTACCCACGCACTGACGATTGCCCTGTCCGGAAATTTAAGACCGGGCGATGAACTTCTTTCACCTGTGGGAAAACCTTATGATACCCTTGAGGGCGTCATTGGAATCCGCCCACAGACCGGTTCTCTGGCCGAATACGGTGTCACCTACCGCCAGGTAGACCTTCTGGAAAACGGTGATTTTGACTATGATAATATCCGAAAAGCGATCAATGAACGGACAAAGCTGGTGACGATCCAGCGTTCCAAAGGCTATCAGACACGGCCGACGCTTTCCGTAAAGCGCATTGGCGAGCTGATCCATTTTGTAAAATCCATCAAACCGGATGTCATCTGCATGGTTGATAACTGCTACGGTGAATTTGTTGAAACCATCGAACCGACAGATGTTGGCGCCGATATGTGTGTCGGCTCCCTGATTAAAAATCCGGGCGGCGGTCTGGCTCCGATCGGCGGTTATATCGTCGGCAAAAAAGAATGTGTTGAACGGGCGGCCTTTCGTCTGACCGCACCGGGCCTCGGAAAAGAGCTCGGCGCCAGCCTCGGCGTAAACCAGGCCTTTTATCAGGGACTGTTTCTGGCGCCTCAGGTCGTTTCCGGCGCATTAAAAGGCGCCATTTTCGCAGCAAATATCTACGAAAAGCTTGGCTTTGAAGTTGTTCCGAACAGCACCGAATCCCGCCATGACATTATTCAGGCCGTTGTCCTCGGAAGTCCGGAGGGCGTTATTAAATTCTGTAAAGGTATTCAGGCCGCCGCTCCGGTGGACAGTTTTGCAGACCCGGAACCATGGGCCATGCCGGGCTACGACAGCGATGTCATCATGGCTGCCGGCGCCTTTGTTCAGGGCTCATCCATTGAACTGAGCGCCGACGGACCGATCAAACCGCCTTATGCCGTATACTTTCAGGGCGGCATCACCTGGTATCATTCCAAGTTCGGAATCATGATGTCTCTGGAAAAACTGGTGGAGAGCGGTATTATCCGGAAGGCAGCGTTAATCACAGAATAGTCACAAAATATTCATAGAATAAAAGGTATACAAGGTACACAATTTATGATAGTATAAATTAGTGTACCTGTTTACTTTTTGAGTTTACAGTAACAATATTATGTAAAGCAATCGCCTTTAAAATAAAGAAAGGTGATTCGATGAAAACAAAAAAATTATTGATTTCAGAAATGCCGGAACAGGAACGTCCGCGGGAGAAGTGCGCCTTATTAGGCCCGGAAAAACTATCCGATGTGGAGCTGCTTGCTCTGGTTTTACGTACGGGCACACGAAATCAGAGCGCTCTGGCTCTGGCCGATGAAATACTGGGCGGCGGCGGCCTGGAAAAGCTCTATCATTTATCCGAAAAAGACCTGCTGGCGATTCGCGGAATCGGCAGGGCAAAGTCTTCTCAGCTTCTGGCGATCGCCGAGCTTTCCATACGGCTTTCGAAGCTTGAATTTCGTGAGAAGCTGTCCTACCGTTCGCCCTACACGATTGCCCGGTACTACATGGCCGAATTCCGTTCATACCGTCAGGAACATCTGATGATGATGATGTTTGATGCCAGAAGCCACCGGATCGGCGAACAGCTCATTTCCAAGGGAACGGTCAATGGTTCTATGGCCGAGCCCCGTGAGATTTTCGTTGAAGCCCTCCGCAGAAATGCGGTTTACATTGTTTTAATCCATAATCATCCCAGCGGCGATACAACGCCAAGTCCGGATGATCTGTCGGTGACACAGCGGATTTATGAAGCCGGAAATTTAATCGGCATCCATTTGATGGACCATATTATTGTGGCCGGCGACAAATATATAAGTTTAAAAGCTGAGGGCTGTATTCCCTTTCAGAAACAGTCCGATTCAGTTTGATGAAAGGAGAATTCCATGGCTGTACAGAAATATGGTCTGGATTTAGGAACAGGAACCATTAAAGTTTATAAGGAAGGTCAGGGAACTGTTCTGAAAGAAAAAAACAGGATTGCCATCCGGAAAAAAACCGAACTGGTCGCTTTTGGTGATGAAGCTTATGCTTTGTATGAACGGTGTCCCGGAAATATACGTATCGACTGCCCGGTGAAAAACGGGGTTATCGGCAGCCTTCATGATATGCAGGTTCTCCTGGATATGTTTTTGAAAAAAATTAAATGCACCAACGGTTTTGTCCGGAGCAATGTTTTCTATTTTGCCGTGCCTTCACAGATTACCGAAGTGGAGAAACGGGCTTTTTTCGATTTAGCCCTTGGCTCTGAATTCCGGACCAAAGATTTATACATCGTTGAAAAACCGGTGGCCGCCGCTCTGGGAGAGGGGATTGATGTTTCCCATACCCCGGGAACCCTTATTGTTGATTTTGGTGCGGACACCGTCGAGATTTCTGTTTTGGCTCAGGGAGGCGTGGTCACCAGCCGGCTTCTGAAAATCGGCGGCAATACGATGAATGAAGTCATCTGTGAATCTGTCAAAGAAAAATGCCGGCTTTTGATCGGCATGAAGACGGCGGAAGCCTTAAAGCTGGAACTTGGTTCTGCCTTAAACACTGTTTCATCCAGTAAAAACATCCTCGGAAGGGATATGATTTCAGGCCTGCCTGCCGAAGTCTCCGTTTCTTCAAAGATCGTCTGCGAACCGATTCAGGAGCTTTTGCACCGGGTTATTTATAAAATTAACGGTATTTTTGAACACACGCCGCCGGAAGTGCTTCGTTCCATTCAAAACGGCGGTATGATCGTTACCGGCGAAGGCAGCCGTCTGTCCAACCTCCGGATGTATCTGGAGCGGGAGCTTGGTATTCCCGTCGTCATGTCGGAATCTCCGGATGAGAGTGTTGTCCGCGGGCTCGGAGCCATTATGGCCCAGCCGAAGCTTTCCGGTATGGCCTTTTCCGTCAAAGAAGCAATATTTAGTTAAAGAAGGTTACACCCATGAATAAACATAAAAAGAAACCGATGAAGCCGCGGTACATTTTATGGCTGATTATTATCCTGTGTCTGGTTTTTATCGGCGTCAGCCTGAATAATAACGGTGAAAAACTCAGCATACAAAAAGGCATCAGCGCCTTTCTTCTTCCTATGGAAAAAGGGCTGAACAGTATGGGCCAGTGGGTTGGCGAACAGAAGGAGCACAGCCGCTCCGTCAATGACCTTCTGGAAGAAAATGAAAATCTGGAACAGGAGATTGACCAGCTCAACGCCAAAATCTCCTCCATGGAAAATAATCTTTCGGAGCTGGAATCTCTCAGGGAACTTCTCAAAATGAAAGAAGTCTACCCGGACTATGAGATGGTCGGCGCCCGGATCATCAGTAAAGAAGCCGGAAACTGGTACCACAGTTTCATTATTGATAAAGGAAGCAATGACGGCATCAAAAAGGATATGAACGTCATCTATGACAATGGACTTGCAGGAATCGTTACCGATGTTTCTGCAACAAATGCCACCGTTCGCGCCATTATCGACGATACGAGCAGTGTGAGCGGTATGCTTTCAAAATCCACAGAGCTCTGTATTGTCAATGGTGATCTGAAGCTTTATCAGGAGGGACTTCTGGATGTGGAAATGATCGCCAAAGATGCCCAGGTCACTGCCGGTGATGAAGTTGTCACTTCCTACATCAGTGATAAATATCTTCCGGGACTGGTCATCGGATATATCAGCGATGTTCAGATGGACAGCTCAAATCTCTCGCAGAATGCAAAAATCACACCAAAGGTCAGCTTTGACAATATTACCAGCGTTATGGTCATCACCCAGTTAAAAGCAGATCTGGTTGCTTCTGAAACAGAAGCCGAAGAGGGGGAATCCTAAGATGCGGCGTTTTCTATGTTACGTTGTCATGATCGTTCTCGTATTTTTTATCCAGACCGGTATTTTTACCCAGCTGCCCCTCGGGGGCATTGTGCCGAATCTGTTTATCATCTGCACAGCCTCTATCGGAATGCTTCGCGGAAAAGCCGAAGGCTGTCTTGTGGGATTTTTCTTCGGAATACTGATGGATACGCTGTTCTCAGGATATTTCGGATTTTATGCCCTTATTTTTTCCGTCATCGGCTACCTGACCGGCTATATTAAACAGATTTTTTATGAAGAAGATATGACCCTCCCGATCGTTATGATCGGCGCTGCGGATATTCTCTATGGTATCATTGTTTATCTCTGTACCTTTCTTACCCGCGGCCGTATGGATTTTTTATATTATTTCAGAAAAATTATCCTTCCGGAAATGGTCTACACACTGATTATTGCTGTATTTTTATATCGGCTGTTCAGTTGGATCAACCGGAAGATTGAGATTAAAGGAAGTGAAAACCGTATTGATTAAAAAGCTGCTTAACTATATTTCTGAACTCACAAAGTCACGGCTCTTTGTGCTCAGTGCTTTTTTCACCCTTCTTTTCGGTCTGCTTATTTACAAAGTGTTTGTTCTGCAGGTGATCGAGGGAAAAAATTATCTTGAAAGTTTTACATACCGTATTCAGAAAGATACCGAGCTTCCGAGTTCCCGTGGAACCATTTATGACAGAAACGGCAAGATCATTGCCTATAACCGTCTGGCAAATTCCATCACCATCGAGGACAGCTCTCTTTTAGATACCAACGCTTCAAAAAATGCCATGATCCATCAGTTGATCCAGCTGATTGAAAATTCCGGCTATGAAGCTGTATACAATATACCGATTCATCTCTATGAAGACGGAACACTGGAATTTACCGCCAAAGGCAATACGCTGCTCCGGTTTATACGGAACGTCTACGGTAAAGATAACATCGACCAGCTTTCCGAGGAACAGAAAAATGTCACTGTCGAAGAACTTTTCGATTACATGTGTCATGGAAATGACGACACCTCCATGTTTGGAATTGATGACAGCTATTCGGTGGAAGATGCCCTGAAAATCGCGGCCATTCGCTATGAGCTTTATATGAAGCGTTATGAACAGTATTTATCTGTAAATATCGTTTCCGATGTCAGCGATACTCTGGTTGCAAAAATCAAGGAAAACACAGCAGAGCTTCCGGGTGTGACCATCGAACAGGATTACATCCGCCAGTATGAAGACAGCAAATATTTCTCAAACATTACCGGTTACTGCGGCCAGATTTCTGAAGATGAGCTTGAATATTTCAAACAGGCCGGAAATAATGACTACGCCTCCGGGGATATTGTCGGAAAAACCGGCATCGAAAAATCCTTTGAAGAAGAACTTCAGGGAAAGAAAGGACGGCAGACCGTTTATGTAGACAGCCTCGGAAACATTCTGGAAGTCGCCGACCGGGTTGAACCGACACAGGGCAATAATCTTTATCTGACACTGGACAAAGACTATCAGACCAAGGCTTACGATCTTCTGGAAGAGGAGATTGCCGGAATCGTTCTGCAGAAGCTTTCGGATTCCAAAGAGGGCCGTATTGACATCAATGATGTTTATTTTGCATTTATAAAAAACGGCATTATTGACCTGGACCACATGGCCCAAAAGGATGCTTCCGATCTGGAAAAAACGGTCTACGGAATGTATACAGCCCATGAGGGCAGCAAGTTTGATATTATCCGTCATCTTTTAGACGGTACAAATAAAAACTCATACAACGGATGTTCTGAAGAAGAACGGGAATATATTGAACTCATTGAAAATATAATTACTAATAATGGTATTCTCGACACATCCAGACTGTCCTCCGACGATGAAGACAGCCAGAAGTGGGCCACCGGAAATATCAGCCTTTATGAATATCTGCATTATGCCGTAGGCAAAGACGCTGTCAGTGTTTCCGCACTGGATATTTCCAATACGTTTTTGAGTTCTGATGAAATCTATGCCGCTTTGGCTGAGTATATTCTTCTGGATCTGGAGGAAAACAAGAGTTTTTCCAAAATTGTCTACGAATCCATGCTGAATCAGGGTATCATCAACGGCTCACAGATCTGCCAGTTACTTTACGAACAGAATGTGCTTGAGAAAGATGCGGATTATGAAGGCCTGGTTACCGGCGCTTTGGATCCCTATGCCTTTGTTTATAATAAAATCAAAAATCTGGAGATTACTCCGGATATGCTCGCGCTGGACCCGTGTTCCGGTTCTCTGGTAGCGACAGACCCGAAAACCGGCGAAGTGCTCGCCCTTGTGTCTTATCCGAGTTATGATGCCAACCGCATCGGAGACAGCGATTATTACCGGTACCTTCTGGAAAATGAATCTCTGCCCCTCTATAACCGGGCAACCATGCAGAAAACAGCGCCGGGTTCTACTTTTAAAATGCTTACCGCTGCCGCCGGACTGGAAGAGGGCGTGATAACGCCGGAAAGTTATATTACAACACTGATTACTTTTGATAAAGTCCAGCCCCCGGCAAACTGCTGGTCGACTCAGGTCAGTCACGGTACCATTGAAATTACGGACGCCATCAAGGAGTCCTGTAACTACTTTTTCTACGAAGTGGGCTACCGGCTCGGACTGGATTCCGATGGCTACTATAATTCGGAATACGGTATCCAGCGGCTTCGGAAATATATGGCGCTTTTCGGTCTCGACCGAACCTCCGGGATTGAACTGGAAGAGCTGGAGCCGACCATGTCCGACATGGACCCGGTACTTTCAGCCATCGGACAGGCCCGAAACAGCTATACACCCGCTCAGATTGCCAGATATCTGACGACCATTGCCAGCAAAGGCGATCTGTACAGTCTTTCGATTCTGGATAAGCTGACAGATTCAAAGGAAACGTTAATCGAAGATTACGCTCCGGAGATCCTTGAACATATCGAATTGAAACCATCCACCTGGAAATCTATTTTTTCAGGCATGTATAAAGTTATCGGAAACTCTTCATTTTTATCAATCTTTTCAGATTTGAGCGTGGAGGTTGCCGGTAAATCAGGTACCGCCCAGGAGAATGCGCTGCGTCCGGACCACGGACTTTTCGTATGCTTTGCTCCTTATGATGACCCTGAAATCACGGTCACTGTCGTCCTTCCTTATGGCTACGGCTCGTATAACTCGGGCAGTGTGGCTAAAAATATGCTGTCTTATGTCTTCCATGAAAATGAAGCAACCGATGGCAAACGGCAGGCGGCAGATGTCGATGGAACGATCGTTTCAGACTAACTGAAAATACAAATGATAATCTAAAATAAAAAGTCGGATATCATTGGAGGAATCAGTATGAGCGAAGTCATCGTTATCACATCAGGAAAAGGCGGCGTCGGAAAAACGACGTCAACAGCAAATATCGGCATGGGGCTTGCCCAGATGGACAAAAGAGTAGTCATGATTGACACCGATATCGGTCTCCGTAATCTGGATGTCATCCTCGGACTTGAAAACCGGATCATCTATAACCTGGTAGATGTTATTGAAGGGACCTGCCGTTTAAAGCAGGCGCTCATCCGGGATAAGCGTTATCCAAACCTTTTTCTTCTGCCATCGGCCCAGACGCGGGATAAAAGCAGTGTTTCGCCGGAACAGATGAAAAAACTCGTGGAACAGATGAAGGAGGATTTTGACTATATTATCCTCGACTGTCCGGCGGGCATTGAACAGGGCTTTCAAAATGCCATTGCCGGGGCTGACCGGGCATTGATCGTCACAACCCCGGAAGTTGCCGCGATCCGTGATGCGGACCGGATCATCGGCCTGATGGAATCCCGCCAGATTGGCCGCATGGATTTAATCGTCAACCGTCTGCGCTTTGATATGATCCGAAACGGTGAAATGATGTCCCTTGAAGATATCCGGGATATCCTTTCCATCAATATTATCGGCGCTGTACCCGACGATGAAAATGTCGTTGTTTCCACCAATCAGGGCGAACCCCTTGTCGGCCGGAATACCATGGCCGGACAGGCCTACGGAAATATATGTATGCGGCTGATGGGTGAAAATATTCCCCTGATGGTCAGCCGGTATCAAACCGGATGGTTTCACCGTCTGACCCGTTTCCTCGTGAGAGGGTAGGTGATCGGATATGAAGTGGTTTTTTGGATTCCGAAGAAAAAGGAAAAGAGGTTCGGGCGCCATTGCCAAACAGCGGCTGAAAACCCTGTTGATCTCAGACCGCGCCGACTGCTCCGCAGATTTTATTAACGGTATTAAAGGCGATATCGGCCTGACCCTTTCAAAATATATGGAAGTGGATACAGACCATATGGAAGTCAATATTCTCCAGAATCAAACAACGGTACGAAACGACGGAACGATGGTTCTGGTCGCACGTATTCCTTTCAGAGAAATAAATAAGGTGATTTGTTAATGAACTTATACGAAGATAAATTTCGTTTTTTAAATTACAACTTAAAAAAATACAACTGGCGGCTTCTGCTCCTTGTACTTATTGCGACAGTTCTTGGTCTTTTTGTTATCGAAAGCGCTGCCGACGGTTATTCCAGAAAGCAGCTCATCGGGCTGATTGCCGGCCTGGCGGCGCTGATTATTGTCTCTTTTATTGATTATAATTTTATTCTGAAATTCCATTGGCCGATCTATCTGACTGCCGTAGCCATGCTGTTGGCCGTATTGTTTTTCGGTGTCAATGTCAATGGTGCAAGACGCTGGTTTTCCCTTGGCTCCTTCGGAACCATTCAGCCCAGTGAATTCACAAAAATCATGATGATCGTCGTCCTCACCCAGTTGATTCTGAATCACCGCGGTCAGATCAGTCAGTTAAAAACACTTCTGATTATCGGCGTGATCTATATGATTCCGGTGTTTTTAATTTACAAAGAGCCGAATATGTCAACGACGCTGGTCTATCTGTTTATTTTTGCGATGATGATTTTCTGCGGCGGACTGAGTTATAAGTTTATCGGCAGGGTCTTCCTTTTTGCGGTCCCCGTCATCGGCTTTCTCGTCTGGTATATCCAGCAGCCTTTTCAGATTTTACTTCACGGATATCAGTTAAACCGTATTCTTGCTTTTCTGAATCCGTCGGAATACCAGCAGACAACAGCCAATCAGCAGTATAATTCCGTCATGGCCATCGGTTCGGGAATGATTACCGGAAAAGGATTAAACAATAATACCTTTACGTCCGTTAAGGGCGGTAATTTCATATCCGAACAGCAGACCGACTTTATTTTTTCGGTAATCGGTGAAGAACTCGGATTTATCGGGAGCTGCTTCACAATACTCCTTATTGCAGCCATCGTCTATGAATGTCTGAAAGTTGCAAAAAATGCGTCAAATATGGGTGGAAGACTCATTGCATCCGGTATCGCTTCGATGATTGCCTTCCAGTCCTTTGTAAATATCGGTGTGGCAACCAATTTACTTCCAAATACCGGGCTGCCATTACCATTTATCAGCTATGGTTTAAGTGCCCTGCTCGCCAATATGGTCGGCATCGGCATTGTGATCAATATTGATTTGCAGAAAGGCAGGAGATAGTAAGTATGAATATAGGACTCGTTGCACACGAAAGCAAAAAGAAATTAATGCAGAATTTCTGTATCGCATATCGCGGAATATTATCAAAGCATGAGCTTTTTGCGACAGGGACGACCGGACGTCTCATTGAGGAGGTTACAAACCTTACCGTACACAAATATCTGGCGGGAACTCTCGGCGGCGAACAGCAGATGGGCGCTCAGATTGAAAATAATGACATTGATCTCGTTATTTTTTTAAGAGACCCGGCACAGTCGATGGGCATGACAGATATTTATACGCTGATCCGTCTGTGCGATAACCATAATATTCCTCTTGCCACAAACCTGGCAACAGCGGAACTGATGGTCAAAGCGCTGGACAGAGGCGATCTCGACTGGCGTGAATTATACAAATAACAGATAAGGACAGGATGATAATTTTATGAAAAAACTGGAAACAGGCGTAATATGCCTTCTTGCTATAAGTATGCTGACCGGATGTTCATCTTCGGGAGAACTCATAAAATCCTATTCCAATACGGCTTTAAATACGAAAAGCCTGATTATTCATACGGATACGGATGACAATCATGATTTCTTTGCCAAAGATCTGGTCGTCTTTCCGAAAAGCAGTACGGTAAACCCTGCCAAAAGCGATGAAGATGCAGCGGAGACAACCGAAGAGGAAACAAAAACTGCCGATGAAACCGAAACAGACGAAGCGGATGAAACAGACGAAACCAAATCCGCCGATGAAACCGAAGAATCCCTTTCCGAAAATGATTCCGACAGGGAAGAAACCGGCATCGATGCCAAAACCGGCCTCCTCGCCGGAATGGACAGTCTTTCCGATGTCTATGCGAAAGACATCTACACCCGCGTTTATCCGGCCAGTCTGACTAAAATCATGACTGCGCTGATTACTCTGGAAAATGCCAATTTCAGCGATAAGGTTACGTTCACAGAGGATATGGTGGAAAATGAATATGCGGCAAAATTATGCGGTTTTGAAGTCGGCGATGAACTGACCGTCGAACAGTTATTCAATGCCCTGCTGATCTACAGCGGCAATGATGCCGCCAATGCGCTGGCCGTCCATGTCGCAGGAAGTATTGAGGCTTTCACAGCGCTGATGAATAAAGAGGCAAAACGCCTCGGCTGCGTCGATACGAACTTCGTCAATGCCGGCGGCCTCCATGACAATAACCACTATACAAGCGCCTACGACATGTACCTGATTTTCAATGAATGTCTGAAACACGACGAATTTGCTGAGACGATCCGTCATTCCTCTTACAAGGCCACCTATACGGATGCCGGCGGTGAAACGGTTTACGCCACGTACACTACAACATATCAGTATTTTCTGGATGCCTATGACTATCCGGAAAGTGTGCGCGTACTCGGCGGTAAAACCGGAACAACCAATGAGGCCGGAAGCTGTCTGATCCTCTACGATGTCGATAAAAAAGAGAACGGATATATTTCTGTTATCCTCGGCGCCTCAGGCAGTGAAGAACTCTATTCGGAAATGAATATTCTATTGAATAAAATTCCTAAATAGAGATTGAATTTTCAGTCAGCTTATACTATAATAAACATATAATAATGACGGACTGATAGAGGAGGAGAGTATCATGATACAGATTATTTCAGGCGTAAAAGGTAAAGGTAAAACAAAATACTTAATCCAGAAAGCAAATGATACTGTAAAAAATGCTAACGGTAATGTAGTTTATCTGGACAAAAACAACAAACATATGTATGAACTCAGCAATAAGATTCGTTTAATCAATCTCAGTGAGTTCCCACTGGATACATATGATGCCTTTTTAGGTTTTATCTGCGGTTTGATTTCTCAGGACCATGACTTAGAAGCCATGTATCTGGACAGCTTTTTAACGATTTCATCGGTTTCCGATGAATATATTGGATTTGTACTTTCAAAACTGAAAGACATTTCTTCAAGATTCAATATTGATTTTGTAATCAGTATTTCTGTAGATGCTGAGCATTTACCGGATGAATTCAAAGACGATATCATTATTTCTTTATAATCATAAAAAAGGCTCTGATTTGTATGTCAGGGCCTTTTTTTGATGGCAAAATCAATTGAGTGCGTTTATTTTTCAGGGTCTTTCTCTTATTCGGAACGGAGTTTCCAGAAGAGTACCAGCGAATAGACGCCCGCAATACCGACCACCGCAAAAATGATCCGCGTAATCATGGACATATTGCCAAATATTAAAGATACAAGGTCCAGATTAAAGAAACCGATAAGTCCCCAGTTCACAGCGCCGATAATAATTAAAATAAGACAGACAACATCTAACCAGTTTCGTTCCATAAAATTCCACCTCCTGTTTTCTGTTTTTAGTATTTACGAAAATTTTGTGAATTATTCTCTAAAAAACAATTTAGGCTTTAAATCTCCGTCAAAAACATATATAATAATAAGATATGAGCGCAGAAAATTTATATTATAAATATTCAGATTTTTTAAAAAAACATTATCATACAAAAGTTTATAAACTGCCGGTGAATCTTCCTGTCACTTGTCCCAACCGGATCGGGGGCAGCGGATGTACCTTCTGTTCGGAAAGCGGTACCGGCTTCGAAGCGATGTCTTCATCGGTTTCTGTCCGGGAACAGCTTGAAAAGACACGGGAATATATTCGAAAGCGGTATAAAGCCGAAAAGTTCATCGCCTATTTTCAGAACTATACCAATACGTTTATGCCTCTGGACCGTTTTTCCGAATATATAAGGTCTGCGGCAGATGTCGAAGATATCGTGGAAATCGACATATCTACCCGTCCGGACTGCATCCGCGAAGACTATCTGGATATGCTGAGTGATTTCAGGGAAGCTTCCGGCATAGAGATTGGCATCGAACTCGGTCTTCAGACGGCCAACTACCATACCCTTGAACGGATACGGCGCGGCCACGGTCTGGCCGAATATATGGACAGTTGTCTTCGGATCAAGGCCCATGATTTTCTTCTGTGTACCCATGTCATTCTGAACCTTCCCGGTGATGATCTGTCGGATGTGATTGAAACCAGCCGGATCGTCTCTGTTCTTCAAAACGATCTGGTGAAAATCCATTCTCTGTATATTGCCAGAGGCACGGATATGGGAAAGGATTATGAAAACGGGCTTCTGGACGTATGTTCCAAAGAGGACTATTTTCTGCGTCTTCAGAGCTTCCTGGAAAATCTGCATCCGAATATCGGCGTGGAACGGCTGTTCAGCCGGATTCCGGAAACAGATTCTCTGTTTTGCAACTGGCAGACAAGCTGGTGGAAGCTTCAGAAGGAATTTACGGAGCACATGGCGGTTGCCGAAAGTTTTCAGGGGAAAGCATTTCATTATACGAATGGTCCCGCTCTGAAATATTTTGACGAATGATATGAACTTGTTTAAAAGGAGTTACGAATACTGTGAAAGACCCTGAAAAAAAATTTGACTTTCAATTAAATATAGGCTTTATTGTTTTTGCAATTATTTTTGTCTACCTGACCATCACGGTCATCGTAAATCTGATGAAAGAAAATATATCTGTCTGCCGTGTGGAAGAGGGACAGATTGTAAACAGCGCTTCCTTTACCGGCGTATGTGTCCGGGATGAAGAGGTAATCAATTCCAGCGGAAACGGTTATATTAATTTTTATGTGGGCGAAGGTGATAAAGTGGCAAATGCCGGAAATATTTATCTTCTAAGCCCGGAAGCGCCGGAAAACCAGGCAGGAACTTCTGAAGGCGGCGTTATGGCTTCCTCCGGAAATTACAGCGAAATCCGCGATCAGATTTCTGTTTTTTCAAAAAACTATTCCAACAGCAGCTTTTCGCAGATTTATTCACTGCGTTATAATCTCCAGAGTCTGTCAACGGAGATGCTGAGCGCTGAAAAAATCAAAGAATTTGAAAGCCATCCCTCCAGCGGAAAGGTTGTGCAGACCACCCAGAGCGGAATTGTTTCCTACAGTTATGATGGCTATGAGAATCTGACACCGGAATCCGTCAATAAACAGGTACTGACGGACAGTACTTATGAAAAACACCAGATTGACCCTTATACCTATATCGAATCCGGACAGCCGGCTTATAAAATTGTCCGGAGCAATAAATGGAATATTGTGATCCCGCTGACAGAAAATCAGGCACAGGCCCTGTCTGAAGTAACTTCGGTAAATCTGACTTTCCGAAAAGACAATATCCGGACAGTTTCTGATTTTTATATTCATCAGGGGAGTGATGGCAGCTACGGCGTCCTCACGTTAAATGACTACGTTGTCCGTTACGTTTCGGAGCGTTATGTCGATATTGAAATTGTTTTTGAAGAAGCTTCCGGTTTAAAAATTCCAACTTCTGCACTGGTTCAGAAAGATTTTTATCAGATTCCTATTGAATATCTTGTCACCGATAACCGGTCCTATGAATCCGGATTTTACTGTGAGCGGACCAACGAAAAGGGCGAGGTTGTGGCTGATTTCCGGACCAATGGCATTTATTACCGGGACGACCAGTATTTCTATGTAAGCATGGATGATTTTAAACTCGGAGATTATATCGGGAAGGTCAATTCTGACAGTCAGGACAATCGGTTCCGGATTGGCGCCACCGGCCAGTTAGATGGTGTCTACAACGTAAATAAGGGCTACGCTCAGTTTGAGATTGTCGAAGTCCTTCACAAAAACAGCGATTACTGTATTGTTAAAGAAAACCTGGATTACAGTGTCGCCCTGTACGATAATATCGCTTTAAACGGTTCCTCTGCTTCAGAGAATGAAATCGTTTATTAATAGATAATGGAGATGATACAATGATTAAAGATAATGTTGCTGAAGTTGAAGCAAATATCCAAAAAGCCTGTGAAAGAGCCGGACGAAGCCGCGACGAAGTGACGCTGATCGCTGTCAGCAAAACAAAGCCGGTCAGTGATATTTACGAAGTCATGGAAACCGGTATTAAGGATTACGGTGAAAATAAAGTCCAGGAACTCTGCGATAAAATCGAGACCATATCCGAGCCTTTAAACTGGCATATGATTGGACATTTACAGCGAAATAAGGTAAAATACATTGTGGACAAGGTCCGGATGATTCATTCGGTGGATTCTCTGCGTCTGGCACAGCAGATCAGCTCTGAAGCCGTGAAAAAAGGGGTGGACGTGGATATACTGATTGAAGTCAATGTTGCCGAAGAAGCATCCAAATTCGGCCTCAGCACGGAAGCGGTCATTCAACTGGCAGAAGATATTTCAAAACTGCCTGCCGTGCATATCCGGGGATTGATGACGGTGGCGCCTTTTACGGAAAATCCGGAAGATAACCGGCCTTATTTCAGGAATTTGAGGCAATTAGCTGTTGACATTGCCCGAAAAAACATTGATAATGTTACTATGAATGAGCTGTCAATGGGAATGACAGGCGATTATGAAGTTGCCATCGAAGAGGGTGCAACCATGGTAAGAGTGGGTACCGGCATCTTTGGCACAAGAATATATGCTAAAAATGTATAGTTAGGAGATTAAACCATGGGTAAAGGCTTTGACAAATTTCTCAATATGATTCGTTTGAATGATGAGGAATATGACGAATACGATGATTATGACGATTTCGATGAGGGATATGAAGACGATTTCGATGATATACCTGCACCTGTTGTGAAGAAAAAAACTTTTAAAAAAGAAACTCAGGAAACCAGGAAGGAATCAAAGACTGCCGCTAAAAAAACATCCCGGCAGGATCATGCGATCCATTCCGTTCCATCCGCATCCCATGCTTCGTCCAGAGGCAAGATTGTTCCGATGAAATCGACAACTTCCCGCGGTGAAGTCTGCGTGCTTCGTCCGACGGTTTTTGAAGATTCCAGAGAGATCGGAGATGTTTTATTATCCGGCAGAGCCGCTGTTGTTAATCTGGAAGGCATTGATCTGGAAGTTGCCCAGCGAATTATTGATTTTATTTCGGGTTCCTGTTATGCCATGGCCGGAAATATCGAAAAAATTTCAAATTATATTTTTATTGTGACACCGGAATCCATAGAGATCTCAGGCGATATTCAGGAAGTTATTTCTTCCGGTATCCGTATTCCGGCATTTCACGATAACTATCAGGGGTGAATCTGTTGATTGACTATCTTGTCAGTGTTGCTTACTGGTTTTTAAAAGCCATTGAATGGGCGCTTTTCGCTTATATTATTTTTTCATGGCTGCCGGTTTTTCCAAAGGTTCAGTCCATCATGGCCTACATTATGGATCCCCTTCTGAATCCGATCCGCCGGATGATCGACCATTCCATCCTGAAGATGCGTGGGATTGATCTGTCACCAATCGTTCTTTACCTTCTGGTGGCTTACGGAGCTCAGATATGTATTTCTCTGAGGTGATTTGATGACAAAAGAAGAGCAGATGCTATTAAAACATTTTGAAGATTTATCCGAAAGGGCTTATTTTCAAAACCGTCCCTGTTTTTCCGATTTTCTGGATATGAATTCTCAGAGTCTTCTGCTGAATTATTTTCATGGTCCCGTATCCCCGGTTCTTTACGGAGGATATACGCTGGCAGAACGAAAGGTTGCCATGTTTTCTGAAATTGACGCCGATTATCCGGTCTGCTGGCTGGAAATCACACCGCTGTATCCAAAATATGCGGAAAATCTCGGACACCGGGATTATCTCGGGAGTATTCTCGGGCTCGGTCTTGAAAGGAACTGCATCGGTGATATTCTTATCGACGGTCCGACTGCCCGTTTTATATGTCTGGATCGGGTAAAGGATTTTCTTATTCAGGAACTGCGCCAGGTACGGCATACCAGCGTTACGGTATCTGCCATTGATTTACCTGAAGCGCTGACAGAACCGAAATTTGAAGTTATCCGGGGGTCCGTCAGTTCCGTAAGACTGGATGCTGTCATCAGTCTTGCTTACCGTTTATCCCGGTCTCAATCCTGCAGTTTGATTGAAAACGGGCAGGTTTATATTAACAGCCGTCTGAACACATCAAACGGCGCAAATCTGAAAGACGGCGATATTATATCTGTCCGTCATAAGGGAAAATTTATTTTTTCAGACAGTCAAAATAAATCAAAGAAAAATAAATGTGTTATTGAAGTACACAAATATGTATAGGAGGCGTATCTATGTTAACACCAATCGATGTACAAGGAAAAACTTTTAAATCCGGCATGGGATATTCCAAAGCCGATGTGGACAGTTTTTTAACGAATCTGTATGCGGATTATGCATCATTATACAGAGAAAATATGGAACTCAAAGATAAAGTCGGACTTCTTAATGAAGGGCTGGACCGGTACAAGGATATCGAAAAATCTTTACAGAAAGCCCTCGTTCTTGCTGAAACAACCTCCGAAGAGACCATTGCTTCTGCAAAAACAAATGCGGCTGTTATCGAACAGGAGGCTCATGTAAAAGCAGAAGCCATCCTTGCAGATGCCAAACAGGAACTGGAAAATCTTCGTTCAACAACCATGAACCTGCTTCAGAACTATGAAGCTTATAAAGCCCAGTATAAAGCGCTGGCTGCTTCCCAGATGGAGCTTATTGAAAGCGATGCTTTCAATATTGAAATGGCAAAGGTCGATTCTCTGGTTGTCAGTGAAGAACCGGCTGCAAAACCGGTTTATCAGGAAGCCGCTGCCAAAGTCGCTGCCAATGCGGCAAAAGAAGCAGAGGAAGACATGGACGAAACCGTAACCAATGAAGATGATACAATGATTAAAGACATTGCAAGCATCTTTGATAAATAAGGTCTGACCGGAATATGTGGAGTCTGTACAGGCTGTATCAATGGCCTTGCAGACTCCTTATCATTTTGCATCATGAAAGAAGAGGTATCTGCTCTTGAAAACAATTGAAATAAAAAATCAGGAAAAAAAGATTTACGATATCTGTCTGGATGATTCTTACGGACATCTGGCAGAGAAGCTGATTGAAACCGGCATTAAAGGCCGTAAAGTATGTATTGTTACCGACAGTCATGTCGCTCCGTTATATTTAAAGGAAATTGCCAATCTTTGCTGTAGCATCGCTTCCAAAGTCGTTCACTTTGTATTTGAAGCAGGAGAGGAAAACAAGCATCTGGGTGTTATCGAAAATATCTATGAAAAGCTTATTCTCGAAAAATTTGACAGAAAAGATTATATTATCGCCCTCGGCGGCGGTGTTACCGGCGATATGGCAGGCTATGCGGCAGCCACTTACCTGCGTGGAATCGACTTCATCCAGCTTCCGACCACCCTGTTATCCCAGGTTGACAGCAGTATTGGCGGAAAAACCGGTGTGGACTTCCGGAAGTTTAAAAATATGGTTGGCGCTTTCCATCAGCCGGCTCTGGTCTATATGAACCTGAATACCCTGAAAACCTTAGATGACCGTCAGCTTTCTGCCGGAATGGCTGAGGTCATTAAACATGGTCTGATAAAAAATACCGCGTATTATGAATGGATACGTTCTAATGCCGAAAAGATTCTTGCCAGAGATTATGATACTCTGGAATATATGATTTACGAAAGCTGTCTCATTAAAGGCGGCGTTGTGGAACGCGACCCAAAGGAAATGGGCGAGCGGGCACTGTTGAATTTTGGCCATACCGTCGGCCATGCTGTTGAAAAGCTGAAAAATTTCCAGCTCCTTCACGGTGAATGTGTTGCTGTCGGCAGCATAGCCGCTGCAGCGATTTCCAAAAATAAAGGGCTGATTTCCGAAGATGACTTCTGCCGCATCTGTGAAACCTTTCAGTCATTCCACCTCCCGATTCATATCGACGGACTGAATGCTGAAGATATCCTCGCAGCTACAAAATCGGACAAAAAAATGGATGGCGGAAAAGTCAAGTTCATATTGCTGAATCATCCCGGAGAAGGATTTATCGACCGGGAAGTATCTGATGCGGAAATTCTAGAAGGAATAGGAGTCTGTTTATGAAATATTTAAAAGCTTTCATCGGTGTCATCATTCTGACAGCGCTGGATCAGTGGAGCAAATACATGGTTTTAATCCATGTAAAACCCGTCGGGAGTATTCCTTTAATTAAAAATATTCTGTCATTCACCTATCATGAAAATCGTGGTGCCGTCTGGGGCATTATGCAGGGACAGATTCCCGTGCTCATTCTGACAACGCTGGTCATTTTAATTGGTGTTTTATGGATTTACATCCGAATACCGGAAGACAGAAAATATATATGGCTTCATCTGGTGTCCATACTCGTTATTTCAGGAGCCATCGGTAATTTTATCGACCGGGCTTTCCGTCATTATGTTGTTGATTTTATCTACTTTGAACCAATTGATTTTCCAATTTTCAATGTGGCGGATATGTATGTTGTGATTGCAGCCGCACTGTTGATTTTTGTTGTTTTATTTGTCTATAAAGAAGATACGGATTTTGACTTTATACAGTTCAAAAAGAGAGGTTCCCATGAATAGCTGGATAATAAATGAAACCGAAAACGGACTTCGCATTGACCGGGTCATCAGTGATTATCTTCCGGATACATCCAGATCCTACATCCAGAAACTGATAAAGGAAGGCCGTGTCTGCGTTAATTTAAAGCCTGTTAAAGCCAATTACAAGGTAAAAGCGGGAGAGCAGGTGGAAATCAGCTTTCCGGAGCCTGTAAGCCTTGATATCGAGGCTCAGGATATACCGCTGGATATCATCTATGAGGATAGCGATGTCTTACTGGTCAACAAACCCAAGGACATGGTCGTTCACCCGAGTGCCGGACATATGGACGGTACATTAGTTAACGGACTTCTTTATCACTGCAGAGATTCCCTTTCATCCATCAACGGGGTTATGCGTCCGGGAATTGTCCACCGTATCGATAAGGATACTACCGGCGTCCTCATTATCTGTAAAAACGATAAGTCCCATAACTGCATCGCCGAACAGTTAAAGGTTCACAGTATCACACGGAAATACCATGCCATCGTATGGAATAATCTGAAAGCAGATGAAGGCACTGTGGACGCGCCGATCGGCAGACATCCCGTTGACCGGAAGAAAATGGCTGTCAACTACAAAAACGGCAAAAATGCTGTGACGCACTATAAAGTACTGGAACGGTTCGGAAAATACACCTATATTGAATGTGAGCTTGAAACCGGACGTACCCATCAAATTCGTGTACACATGGCATCCATCGGATATCCGTTATTGGGTGATCCGGTTTACGGACCGTCAAAACAGCCTTTTAAACTTCAGGGTCAGGTACTTCATGCAAAGGTTCTTGGATTTATCCATCCAACCAGCGGTGCATATATGGAATTTGAAACCCCTTTACCGGAATACTTTCAGGAACTGTTGGAAAAACTCAGACACAGTGCATCATAAAATAAAATATAAAACAATTGAAAATACCGGGCTGTTCAAAGAAAGAGCAGCCCATTCCTGTCTGTTTTGAACTATTCGCTAAACGCAGCTTTTACGAAAAGTTATTGCCAGAAAAGAAGGAATATGCTATAATACCTACGTATTATTTATTATAGAGGTCGATCAACGATTATACTATTATTATAAAGAAAGGTGCTTACGTTTATTATGAAATTACAACAGCTCTTAAGTTTTACCCGCAAAGCGATTGATACTTATCAGATGATCCAGCCCGGCGACAAAATCGCCATCGGCATCTCCGGAGGCAAAGACAGCCTGACCCTGCTTTATGCGCTGCATGGTTTAAAACGCTTTTATCCCAACCCTTTTGAAATCGAAGCAATTACCGTAGACCTTGGTTTTGAAGGCTTTGATACTTCAAAAATTGCAGAACTCTGTGCTTCTCTGGATGTTCCATATACCGTTGTTAAAACAGATATCGGTCAGATTATTTTTGATGAACGCAAAGAAAAAAACCCATGTTCTCTCTGTGCAAAAATGCGTAAAGGTTCTTTAAATGAAGTTGCCAAAGCCCACGGCTGCAACAAAATCGCTTATGGTCATCACCGGGATGATCTGGTGGAAACCATGTTTATGTCCCTCATGTTTGAGGGCCGCTTTTATTGCTATTCTCCGGTCACCTATCTGGATCGGATGAATCTGACGGTTATCCGTCCGCTCCTGTTCGTTTACGAAGCCGATGTCGTCGGTTTTAAAAACAAGCAGAATCTGCCTGTCAGCAAAAATCCATGTCCTGCGGATGGCAATACCAAACGTGAATATGTAAAAAACCTTCTGAAACAGCTGAATTCCGAAAATCCCGGCGTCATGGATAAAATGTTCCGTGCAATTCTCAATGGGAATATTTCCTCCTGGCCAAAGCTGGATTCAGATACCCTTGAAAAGCTTCAGCGTCTTTAATTCATTCATGAACGGAGGTTCTGCTAAAATGAAAGAATACAGCTATCAGGAACAGAATAACATGGAAAATCAATTGAAAATACGCCAGCTTCTTCAGGAACTGCCTGACTTTACACGCACCTTTTTCCGTGGAATCGAACCAAGGACTTCTTCCAGAACCCGCTTGGGCTACGGTTATGATTTAAGAATATTCTTTGAATTTCTTCAGGAATATAATCCGTCTGTCGCCAAAATGGATATACGGGATATTCCGCTGGAGATACTGGATCAGGTGAAAGCTCTGGATATTGAAGAATATCTGGAATATCTGAAACTCTATAAAAGAAACGGACATACCTACACAAATACCGAACAGGGCATCGCCAGGAAACTGGCTTCCCTGAAAACTTTTTATAATTACTATTTTAAAAAGGAACTCATCGTTACCAATCCGGCTTCTCTCGTTTCCGCGCCAAAGCTTCATGAAAAAAACATTATCCGTCTGGATATCGATGAAGTTGCCAGACTCCTGGATAATGTCGAATCCGGTGAACAACTGACAGCCAAACAGCTTGCCTACCACGAACGGACCAAAATCCGTGATCTGGCTCTTATGACCCTTTTTCTCGGAACAGGTATCCGTGTTTCCGAATGTGTCGGTCTGAATATCGAAGATGTTGATCTGAAAAATAATGGTATTAAAATTCTTCGAAAAGGCGGCAATGAAGTCGTTGTTTATTTCAGCGACGAAGTGCTGGAAGCACTTCTCCCCTATCTTGAAGAACGAAAAAATATCGAAGCAGCTCCGGGCCACAGCAATGCACTGTTTCTTTCAATGCAAAAAAAACGTATGTCGGTGCGTTCTGTCGAAAAACTCGTTAAAAAGTATGCCCGTACCGTAACAACCATGAAAAACATCACGCCCCATAAGCTGCGGAGCACCTACGGTACCAATCTGTATAACGAAACCGGCGACATCTACCTTGTGGCCGATGTATTGGGGCATAAAGACGTCAATACTACCAAAAAGCATTATGCAAGCCTCGAAGATAACCGGCGCCGTATGGCCGCAAAAGCGGTTATTCTTCGGGAAAAACAATCTTAAGTTTTCACTTCAGCTCTTTGTCTGGTCCGGTAAACCTACCGGGCCAGATCTTTTTGTGCAGGGCCATTCAGGAGTTTTCCGTCTTTATCAAACCGGGAACCATGGCACGGACATTCATAAGTCTCCTCTTCCGGATTCCACGACAGAGGACATCCCATGTGTGTACAGGTCTTTTTACCGGTATCCGGTATAATATACTGACTGAAATCCATCACTGTATGCGCCCCGTCCTTCATCATGGACAGAATCGCAGATGTTGATACCTCCCGTCCCGGACTGAAAATTTCCATCATCTCATTCGGACGGTTCAGTATCTGATTCGTGATAGCTTCCGCACTAATCATCGAAGATGTCATTCCCCATTTGGCAAAGCCCGTAGCAAGATGCCAGTTTGGCCGTTTTTCTGAAAATGTACCAATATAGGGAATCCCGTCCGGAGTTATACAGTCCTGGGCAGACCATTGAAAAACAGCACGGCTTTCCGGCCAGAAAATCGAAGCATGTCGGCGCAGTTCGCTGTATCTTTCTTTTCTTCCGTGTTCCCCTGTTCTGTGTCCGGCACCGCCAAGAAGCATATATTTCCCTGCGTATCTGAAAGACAAACCGTCTCTGTCAATGCCGTAATAATAATTATTCATCCGAGAGACATTCTCCAGTCCAATAACATAGCTTCGTTCCTGATGCATCCTGGAAAAATAGTATCCGGGAATATTCACAAAAGGAAAATGACAGGCAAAAACGATTTCATCTGCCTGAATATTTCCACCTTCCGTTTTGACCACGGACTTTCCAATATCCAACGCCCGTGTATGCTCATAAATTTCCAGTTCTTCTGAAAGACCCCGGATAAATTTTAAAGGATGAAAGGTGGCCTGATTTGGAAATCTCAGGGCGGCTTTCACCGGAAAGGGCAGTTCGGTTTCCTGTGTCAGTTCTGCCGGGATACCGGATGTTTTTGCCGCATCCGCTTCTTTTTCAAGCTTCTCTTTATCACTCTTCGTATAGAGATAGGCATCGCACCGTTTAAAATCGCAGTCAATCTTTTTCGAAAAAATGATTTTTTCATAGCGGCTGATCGCCATTTCGTTCGCCTGTGCATACTGCCAGGCGGCCGATGGGCCGAAATCCCGAATCAGCTCACTGTACTTCACACCATGCTGAGATGTAATCTTTGCGGTTGTGTTCCGTGTCTGTCCGCTCCCGATTTTTTCTGCATCAATAATCGCCACGGACATGCCCTGCGCTTTTAAAAGAAAACCGGTTAGAATTCCAGCCAGTCCGGCGCCGATAATACATACATCCGTCCGTAAATCCCGATCGAGCTTTTTTCTTTCAGGCAGCTCTATATCCTGTGTCCAAACCGATTCCTGCATTTCTATCATCCTCCCAGAGGATATCATATGCATATTTTACTAAAATAAACCTTATTTTTATTTTTTATAAAGTTCTGTATGCCAGAAATGTATCTGTTGCCGGTCCGTCTGAATAATAAGGCAGAATAAGCATCTGACCTTCGCGGATACGGTCATTATGTAAATGATTGCTTTCCATCACTTCCTCAATATAACTCTCAATCGAATCGTATTCCGGCGTCATATATCTTCCGGCAATATCCCATAAAGTATCATCTCTTTCTACAATATAACTGGTGAAGTATTTCCTCTCATTCGTACGCATCGAATCATTTGCCTGAACTTCAGCCGCACTCCAGGGGAAAAGAAAAACCATTCCAAGAATTCCTAATATAATTAAAAGAACAAATAACTTTTTCATAATACGACCTCCTCATTAAATCCCTGTGTTCAGGAACGTTTGTTTGTATATACAGATTATAACGAACATTCGTTTTCTTGTCAATGGATTTTTTTAAACATTTGTTCGTTTTTCTATTTGCAATCTGATAAAAACTATGCTATCATAAAACTAACATAGGATTTAAAAGGAGGTTCCGGAATGCCTGGAAAACTTACAGTAAAACAAACAGAAATACTTGAATATATAAAATCAGAGATTCTTACAAAAGGATATCCGCCTTCCGTTCGGGAGATCTGCAGCGCTGTGCGTCTGAAATCAACGTCTTCCGTTCATGCCCATCTTTCTTCCCTCGAGGAAAAAGGTTATATTCGAAGAGACCCTGCAAAACCACGAACCATAGAAATTATTGATGAAGAATTCGCTCCGACCCGTCGTGAGATGACAAACGTTCCGATTATCGGTACCGTGACCGCCGGAGAGCCGATTCTTGCCCAGGAACATATTGAAGATTATTTCCCGATTCCTGTGGAGTTTCTTCCGAATGCCGTAGTATTCATGTTAAAAGTTTCCGGCGAAAGTATGATTAACGCCGGGATTTATGACGGAGACACTGTCATTGTCGAACAGCGCTCCAGCGCTAAAAACGGAGACATCGTCGTCGCTATGGTCGGCGATTCTGCAACGGTCAAAACCTTCTATAAAGAAAAGGATTACTATCGTCTCCAGCCCGAGAATGACACAATGGAACCGATCATCTGTGAACACGTAGAAATTCTCGGTAAAGTCATCGGCCTTGTCCGTATGAATATGTAGCCATTGCAAAAAAAGGGGAGACACTTTTCACCCAAAGTGTCTCCCGCTAATAACTTCACATAATCTATTCAGCTTCTTTAAAAGCGCTGATATCTACGCTCTTACCATCCCGCCAGATTCTTTCCAGATCATAAAACAGGCGATCCTCTTCTGAGAATATATGGATAATAATATCATTATAATCCATTAAAATCCACGAAGCGGTTCCGTAGCCTTCTAACTGCCTTGGTTCGAAGCCCGCTCTTCCAAGCACTTCCTCCGCATTATCTGCCATTGTCTGCACCTGATTTCTATTATTTCCGCTGGCAATAATAAAATAATCTGCAATAATTGAAACATCCTGGATGTCAATAACCCGGATATCGTTTCCTTTTTTATCTTCTAACGCCTGAATCGCCAGACGCGTCATCTCTTTTGATTTATTCATTCCGAACTCCTTAATAGCTTTTTGTAATAATCTCGGGTAATCACTGTATGTCTGTCAATCTCTTTACCGGTTCGAATCAGATAATCCAGGGTCTGTTCAAGAATCCGAAGTACAGTTTCATCCAGGTTCTCAAAGGCCATTCGGCGCAGCTCCGTAAGATTATCCGCTTTTTTTCGATTGGGTTCAATATAGTCTGCCACAAACACGATCTTTTCAACCAGCGTCATGCCGGGCCGTCCAGTCGTGTGATAACGAATGGCATTAAGAATATTCGCATCATCAATTCCAAATTTGTCCCTTGCCAGACAGGCCCCGGCCTTTCCGTGGAGCAGAAATGGATTCTGATACTCCATTTTCGAAATCCGTTCACCATGATCCCGACATATCTGTATCAGTTTTTTTTCGGGAAGCTCTTTAGCACAGTCATGAAGCAGACCGGAGAGCTCTGCCGTTTCAAGATTCTCTCCATATTTCATGGCCAGACAAACGGAGGTATACTCTACTCCCAGCGTATGCACATACCGGCTGCCCTTTAATTTTTTCCGCAGTTTTTCCTGTATATCCTCAATGGTATATTTCATTTACCATCCGACCTCTCTGTATATAAATCGTGACTTTGAATGTATTCCCGTACACTTTCGGGAACAAGAAAACGAATCGTCCGATGATTTTTTATTTTTTTACGGATTAAAGCCGATGAGACATCCGTTCCCGGCATGTCCATTAACTGAATCCTTGCACCGTATTTATCCGTCAGATGATCGATCTGCTTTTGCATTTCCTCAAGGGAATGATGATCCCTGACAGCAACAATAAGTCCGGCCTGAGCCATGACTTTTTCCGGTTCATGCCAGGTTTCCAGTTGAAACAGGGAATCTGCCCCCATAATAAAATAAAACTCCATTTCCGGATAATCCGCCTTCAGAAGACGAAGGGTTTCTGAGGTATAACTCGGTTCATTCCGTTTATTTTCAAAATCGTATTTTAAAAAATAAGGAATATCACGAACCGCCAGTTCGGTCATCCGGCTCCGATATTCATAATCCAGCACATCCATATTCATTTTATGAGGCGGATCCGCTGATGGAATAAACCATATCTGATCGAGGCGGCAGAAATCATAAGCGTTTTCTGCCAGCATCAAATGTCCGTAATGAATCGGATTGAAAGTGCCTCCCATAATACCGATTTTCTTCACTTTCAAATTCTCCTTTATTTTTCCGGAAGGATAATTTTCTTCTTTTTATCTTTTCCTTCTCTATAAAGAACTATTTTTTTACCGATAACCTGAACCACATCCGAATGGGTCCGTTCCCCTAAATATTCGGCAATGACCCTCGGGTCATCCAGACAGTTCTGCAGAACTGAAATTTTTATTAATTCCCGTGCTGCGAGCGCTTCATCAACAGCCTGTGTCAGCTCCGGTGTCAGACTGGATTTACCAATCTGGAAAATAGGATTTATATTCATGGCAAGCCCCTTTAAATAGGCTCTCTGCTTGCTGTTCTTAATCAAAAGCTTATCCTCCTGTTATTTATAATATTCAAATTCATGATAGTAAACCCGGACGGTATCCCCATCCTGGACACCCAGAGCTTCCAGTTCATCCAGAATACCATTTTCTTTCATAAATTTCTGAAAGAAATCGAAACCTTTTTCTGACTCCAGATTTGTATAACCGAGCATCCGTTCAATCCGAGGTCCCTCAACATGATACACATCGTCTTCCTCTTCATCTTTAAAGACTGTAAATGGAAGATTTTCCTCAATTTCTTCCGGAAAATACTCCCGTTCAAATACAATTTTTTCTTCGCCAAGCTCTTTCAGAAGATTATTGACATAATACAGAAGTTCCCGGACGCCTTTACCGCTGACGGCAGAAATCGGAAATACTTTCATTCCCTCCGGCTCAAATTCATCCCGGAGCAATTGAATGGCATCATCGTTTTCGCCATCATACAAAACATCGATTTTATTTGCGGCAATAACCTGTGGCCTGTCAGCCAGTTCCACATTATAGGCCGCCAGCTCCTTCTGAATCAGACGGACATCATTGATCGGATCCCGGCCTTCCACGCCGGCAGCATCAACAATATGAATGAGCACCCTTGTCCGTTCGATATGACGGAGAAACTCATGTCCGAGACCGACACCTTCCGAAGCCCCTTCAATAATTCCCGGAATATCAGCAATAACGAAACCATCGCTTCCATCCAGATCGACAACGCCGAGATTTGGACTCAATGTTGTAAAATGGTAATTTGCAATCTTTGGTTTTGCATTGGTAACCCGGGATAAAAATGTGGATTTTCCGACATTCGGAAATCCTGCAAGGCCGACATCGGCAATAACCTTCAATTCCAGAATCAGATTCAGTTCTTTGGATTTCTGGCCGGGCTGTGCATATTTCGGAGCCTGCATCGTCGGTGTGGCATAATGCTGATTTCCCTGACCGCCTTTTCCGCCTTTTAAAAGAACCATCCGCTGATTCTCTCCGGACATATCGGCAATGACCAGACCGGATTCTTCTTCTTTAATAATCGTGCCCTCCGGGACTTTGATGATGACATCAGCGCCGTCTGAACCGTGACAACGGTTCTTTCCTCCGGGCTCGCCGTCACCAGCAACATATTTGCGGATATGACGGAAATCCGTCAATGTATTCAACCCTTTATCAACAACAAATATAACATCGCCGCCTTTACCGCCATCACCGCCGTTCGGACCGCCGGCCGGTACATACATCTCCCTCCGGAAACTGACATGACCGTCGCCGCCCTTTCCGGAACGCACGTATATTTTCGCTTTATCTACAAACATATTTTCACCCACCTTTCTTATGGGATGTGTTATTTTACCTTTATTTATCCATTAAATGTTAAGAAAAAACGACTTCAAATATTAAAATCTGAAGTCGCCTTGTTCATTCTTATTCGTTTGCTGCTACCGGATAGATAGAAACCTGTTTTTTGTCTCTGCCTTTTCTTTCGAATCTTACAACACCGTCAACTAAAGCAAATAATGTATCATCGCCACCACGGCCTACGTTTACGCCTGGATGGATTTTAGTACCACGCTGTCTGTAAAGGATATTTCCAGCTTTTACAAACTGTCCATCTGCTCTTTTCGCTCCTAAACGTTTAGATTCAGAATCTCTGCCGTTCTTTGTGGAACCAACACCCTTTTTATGAGCGAAAAACTGAAGGTTCATTTTTAACATCGTCTACACCTCCCTGAATTCTACGTGTATATATTTCTCGCTATAATCATTTTCAATGGATCGCAATCCGAGAATCATCGTATTCACCAGAAGTTCGGCATCATGACTTAATGCTTCGGGAAAGTTTACTATAAATGTACCGCTTTCCTCATCCATATCCGTTTCAAATTTCTGTGAAGTGTACATGGATAAAGCATTCACCGTATTAATCGCAAGCACAGAAACTGCACTGCATACAATATCCTGCCCGCTGTCGGCATAGTCGGCATGGCCGGACAACCAGAACGATGTCACCTGATTATTCTTTGTTCTTGATATCGTTACCCGAATCATAACAGAACCGTCGGATTAAGCGTTGATCTTATCGATCTTAACCTGTGTATACGCCTGTCTGTGACCATTCTTTTTGTGATATCCGGTTTTTCTCTTATATCTGTAAACGATAACTTTTTTAGCTTTTCCTTCGCACATAACTGTACCGGAAACTGTTGCGTCAGCTACAGTTGGGTTACCAACTTTCACTTCGTCACCGCTGACAACAAGAACCTGATCAAATACAACGGATTCACCAGCTTCGATACCGAGTTTTTCAACGCGGATAACGTCGCCTTCAGATACTTTGTACTGTTTACCACCTGTTGCTATAATTGCGTACATAT
>ERZ1673697.478-NODE-478-length-62626-cov-17.759106_pt1 | contig 62626 bp, 59 predicted proteins | sample MGYA00580227_ERZ1673697 | MGnify/ENA primary metagenome ERZ1673697 (study PRJEB41218, sample SAMN15661759) | gut metagenome | host: Homo sapiens | place: Canada: London | collected 2015-08-20/2019-03-30 | study: EMG produced TPA metagenomics assembly of... | reverse complement strand
CTACAAGCCTTGCCTGTTGCAGCATAAAAACAGCAGGACGCTCCCAGTAAAGGGACCGCCCTGCATTACATAATATTACATCTTCTCAAAACGAATTTTGGGATTTTGTGCTATCAAATATTTACAAAATGTATCCTGTCCTAAAATTTTTAAAAGGTTTTTCTCCAAAGAAAAGCGGCTATTTTCGTCAAAATAGTAAACCACTATGTTGGCATTTTCAGTTTCAAAAAATGGCAGCAAAATGTCTTTATCCGTTGGATCTAACGAATGCCCATAAATATATACGTTGAATTCCTCATCAGCCTGGCTTGAAGGAGCCCAACTGTACTCAACTCGAATTTCTTTGAACCAATTCAAAAAGTTCAAATCAGTACAATACTTATAACGCTGATAAAATTTGAATGTTTTCAAAAAATACTCATTCAAATCTGCATTGTAAAAATCACTTCCAACCCCCATGACGATGGGGGCATTTGAATCTTCGTCTAGCCTACCATGAACATAGCAAATGTTTTTTTGAGAAAGGGCAGATGCAGAACTGTACAATTTCAAAAAAGTCGGGGTATAGTTGAACGATAAGAAGTGATCAATTTTGATTTCATCTATCAAAGATATTGGCGACTTTTTAGGAAGCTCAACAGTGTTCACCCACACTATGTATTTTTTGAACAAGCTGATAAAATCGAAAATTTGTTGGATGATTGTGTCTTCTACGTGGTTAAATTCATTTCCAGCCCAAGGACCCTTTCCATTGGAATCAAGCGTCATCTGTAAAAAAGAACTTTTCGCTTTCACAACACGGCTATCCCAAAAAAGAAGTTCGTTGTATAAGCCATCATCGGCTTTTTTAGACTGTCGGCTAAGATGTTTCTCGAAATCACTTGTGTCATCAACAATCAGCCTTAGTTCGTTTTCAAAATCCACCCAACCATCTTCGCAGCGATGCTCAATATACCTGAATAAGGTGGACTTTTTCACTCTGATGAAAAGTTGATACGACTCCTCATCTATCTCATATCGTTCTCCAAGATACTGCTTGAAATCGAGTTCTTCAGAAATCTGATGAACGTAATCGGAGTATCTTGTTGGCAATCCATGTGCTAAATCAAATCCGTTGCCTACAATTAAAATATTCATTTAATCCCTCTGTGTGACTCTTTATCTTGTTTTTATTATAAAACAGCTTTCTGAAAAAATCAAACTCACATCGCTTTCTTGGACGTTCGTGTAGGAAGGAGTTGGTGCAGCGGTGATTCGATAGGTCTTGCCTGTTGCCGCATAAAAACAGCAGGACGCTCCCGGTAAAGAGGGAACGCCCTGCCTTACATAGATGTATCTCACCGAGGTGTGTCCAGTTGGGCACACCTCTTATTTTTTTGTCCTTAATCTTCTAGCCCATGGCTCCCGGCTGCATTTTTCAAATATTCCTCCGGGTCACCGTTCAGAATCAAATCGGCATAGCTCAGCGGATCATTGTAGATAAGGTAGTCCAGTTCGGTTTGCTGTGCCATAGTCACGTCCAGCGCATCCTCAACCCCGGTACAGTCGATGGAGATTTTTCTCCCATCTTGGAGAGTCAACTCCACACACCCGGTATCCATGTTAAACTTGCAGGCTCTTTCATCGTACTTCATAATCGCATCCTCCAATTCTCGTTATCGGCTTACGGTCTATGACAAGGCATCAGAGTTTTGCGCCGTCCACGGGAGCCTTCATTGTTGTACCCGAAGAAAACGAAAAATCCGAACCCTTCTCCAATCGGAAACAGGTTCGGATTTTTCTTGTTTGGTGGGCGCGGGTGGATTCGAACCACCGAAGCTGAAAGCAGCAGATTTACAGTCTGTCCCCATTGGCCACTCGGGAACACGCCCATATTCTTTTGTGTCCGCCGCGCGGACTGCCTGTATATATTACCACGCGCAAAGCAGTTTGTCAACCATCTGCAACAGATTTTATCGCAATTTCTGCACCAATCTCTCCAACAAACTCGCCCCATGGAAAAACCGCCCGGAAATCAATGTTCCCGAGCGGTTTTTCTTGGAGCTGGTGACAGGAGTTGAACCTGCAACCCACTGATTACAAATCAGTTGCGCTGCCATTGCGCCACACCAGCTTATTTTATTGTTTTCCGAAGGGCGGTCTGCCGATTGATAATGCCTTCCGTCTGTGACAAATCACTGGTTTATAGGATAGCAGAAACCACGCAAATTGTCAATATCCACTCGTGTTCTCGGATGGGAAGCGTCGGGCAGCGTGAGCACTTTTTTCCTGTTCGTTCAACGGTTCGTTTCCCGGGCTGTGCAGCGGCAGCAGGCATGTTCCGGCAGGCAGAGCCATGCCGCGCCGGCGCGGGCTGCAGGCACAGCGCCCCGCCGGCAGCGTTTTGGCCGTATCAAACCGATAAAACCGCTTGCAAGGCAGGGTTTGCAGCGCTATAATTGAATTGGGATATTATATAGAAATTCCGTCTGCTTCCCGGTGCGGAACCTGCGGCAGCAGCCTTGACGGCGGACAAACCCAGAGGATTTCTGTGAGGAGAGTTGTTTATGTGTCAGATCAGGGTGAATCTGCGCCGATGGGCCTGCCTTCTGGCAGCGCTGGCGTGCCTGCTTGCGCTGCTGCCGCTTCCTGCACACGCAGCGGGAGCCGCGTCAAAAGTGGTGCGTGTGGGCTGGTATGAGGACGCCTACAATATCACGGGCAAGAACGGCGAGCGCAGCGGCTATGCCTACGAATACGAGCAGTCGGTCGCGGCATACACCGGCTGGACTTACGAATACGTCAAGGCCGGCTGGTCGGACCTGCTCCAGATGATGAAAAGCGGCGAGATCGACCTGATGGCTGGTGTTTCCTACACCGAGGACCGTGCACAGGACATGCTGTTCAGTGAGCTGCCGATGGGCCGGGAAATCTATTATCTGTATGCCGACCTGGCCCACACGGACATTTCGGCCTCGGACCTGCGCACTCTGAACGGCAAACGCATCGCCCTGATGAAAACCAGCGTGGAGGCCGCCCAGTTCTATCAGTGGGAGGAGGATCACGGCCTGCATCTGCAATATGTGTGGTCCAACAGCTTCGAGCAGGACAAGCAGCAGGCGCAGAGCCGCGAGATCGACTGCGTCATTTCCACCGAGTCGCCTGCCTGGGTGGAATACGGCATGTCTGCCATTGCCCAGACCGGCGGCTCCGACATCTACTTTACCATCAGCAGGACCCGGCAGGACCTGAAGGAAGAGCTGGATCACGCCATGCGCAAGATGGAATTCGACAAGCCGTTTTACGCCGACGAGCTGTACCAGCGGTATCTTTCTGCCTCCTATACGCCTGTGCTGTCCCGTGAGGAACAGGACTGGGTCACGCAGCATGGAGACATCCGGATCGGTTTTCTGACCAGCGATGCCGGCATCAGTACCTATGTGCCGGAGAACGGGCAGCTGGTGGGGGTGATCAACGATTACATCACCTTTGCATCCGACAGCATCAGCAACCAGAAGCTGGATTTTTCACTGGTCAGGTATGATTCCATGGAAGAGGAGGTCCAGGCCTTGAAAGACGGCCAGATCGACCTCATTTTCCATTTTGCCCAGAACCCCTATGTAGCGGAAGAGAACAACTTCGTTCTGTCCAACACGGTCCTGACCCTGAACATGGCGGCAGTCACAGCGCAGAATTCCTTCAACGAGAACCATGCGAACACCGTTGCCCTGCTGAAGGATGACCTGCTGCTGAAATGGTACGTTTCTTACTGCTATCCGGACTGGAACATCGTCGAGTACAATTCCCTGAAGGATGCCGAGGCAGCCATGCGCAGCGGCGAAAACGACTGCCTGCTTGCCGAATCCGGCGAGGTCGCGAAGTACCGTGAGGACAAAAGGCTCCACAGCGTTTTCCTCACGCAGGACGGCAATGTCTCTTTTGCCGTGGCACGCGGAGATGTCACCCTGATGTCGATCCTGAACAAGACCCTGCGCACGATCCCGGCCTCCATGCTGACGGGTGCGCTGCCCATGTACGAGGCCTCGCTGGAAAAGGTGACCGTGACCGACTTTGTAAAGGATAATTTTCTTGTCGTCTCCGTGATGCTGATCACCTTCTTCGGGATGATCCTGGCGGTCATCCTTGTCTCGCTGCGCCGGTCGCGCATCGCTGAGGCAAACGCCAAGGAAGCCGCCCGGCAGGCCCGGAAGCTGAACCAGAAATTGCAGGAAAGCCAGCGAGAGCTGCGGGCGGCCCTGCAGCAGGCGGAGAGCGCCAGCTCGGCCAAGACCACCTTCCTGAGCAACGTGTCTCACGACATCCGTACCCCGATGAACGCCATCGTGGGCCTGGCCAGCCTGATGGAAAACGACCTGCAAAACCCGGGCAAGCTGCAGGGCTACATTGACAAGTTGAAGACCGCCAGCCGGCATCTGCTGAACCTCATCAACGAGATTCTGGACATGAGCAAGATCGAAAGCGGCAAGGCCACCCTGAACATCCAGCCCTTCCGCATGGCCGAGCAGATCGCGCAGGTGGACAGCGTGATCCGCCAGCAGGCCGTGCTGCGGGACCAGCAGTTCACCGTACAGGTCCACGATCTGCTCCACGAGAATGTGGAAGGCGACGCCACCCGCCTGCGGCAGGTACTGCTCAACATCCTGTCCAATGCGGTCAAGTACACCGGCCATGGCGGCAGCATCTCGCTGAATGTGGAGGAGATCCTCCGCAGCGGCCACTATGCCCGCTACAAGTTCACCGTCACCGACAACGGCATCGGCATGAGCGAAGCGTTCCAGAAGCACATTTACGAGTCCTTCAGCCGGGCCGAGAATTCGGTGACCAACAAGGTGCAGGGCACCGGTCTGGGCATGGCCATCACCAAGAACATCGTGGACATGATGGGCGGTGTCATCACGCTGCAAAGCCAGCTGGGCAAAGGCACCCGCTTCGAGGTGGTGCTGGACTTCAAGATCTGCGAAGAAACGGCGCAGGCAGCACCTGCCGTCTGCCCTGCCCCGGCGCAGGACAGCCCGTCGCTGCACGGGATGCGCTTCCTCTGCGCCGAGGACAACGAGATCAACGCCGAGATCCTGCAGTCCCTGCTGGAGATGCAGGGCGCTTCCTGCACCATCTGCCGCGACGGTGTCGAGGTCGTGGAGAAATTCCGGACCGTGGCCCCCGGCGAGTACGACGCCATCCTGATGGACGTGCAGATGCCCGGCATGGACGGCTACGAAGCCACCCGGATGATCCGCAGCGGTGCAAACCCGCTGGGCCGGACCATTCCCATCATTGCCATGACAGCCAACGCTTTTGCCGAGGACGTCAAAAAGAGCCTGGACGCCGGCATGAACGCCCACCTGTCCAAGCCGGTGGACCTGAACGCACTGGAGCAGACCCTGCAGCGCTTCCGCTACGAACCGTCTGCGGAGCAGCCGCAATAACCGACAGCATAAAAGCCCTGCCGCTGAAAATCAAGCGGCAGGGCTTTCTGTTTGCAGTCCGGTCAGGCAAGGGCCTGCTGGATCTTTGCAAAGTCGGACAGGGTAAGGGCCTCGGGGCGGATGCGGGCGTCGAACCCGGACGCCTCGATGGCGGCAATGACCTTTTCTTTGGGCAGGTTCAGGCCGCCTGCAATGGCGTTGGCCGCAGTCTTGCGGCGCTGGCCAAAGGCCGCACGGATCAGTGCAAAGTAGCCGTCCTCGTCCTCCACCTGCACGGCGGGAGTGGGGCGGATGTCCATGCGCACCACGGCGCTGGTGACCTTGGGGGCCGGGTAGAAACTGCCCGGCGCAGCGGTGAACATCAGCCTGGAGGTGGCGTAGTAGTTCACTGCACAGCTGATAGCACTGGAAGCCCGGGTGCCGGGCACGGCGGCCAAACGGTCGGCGGCTTCCTTCTGCACCATCACGGTCAGGCTCTCGATGGGCAGGCGGTCCCCCAGCAGCTTCATGACGATGGGGCTGGTGATGTAATAGGGCAGGTTGGCGCACACGGCCACCGGCATGCCCGGGAACTCTGCCGCAATGAGGGCTTTCAGGTCCACCTTCAGCACATCCTGCAGCACCAGCTTGAAGTTGTCCACCCCGGCCATGGTCTCGGCCAGCAGCGGCGGCAGGCGCTCGTCCACCTCAATGGACACCACCTTGGCGGCACGCTTGGCCAGCTCTTTGGTCAGCACACCGATGCCGGGGCCGATCTCGATGACGCCGTAGCGCTTGTCCACCCCACTGGCATCCACGATCTTGGTGGGGATGCCCGGATTGATGATGAAGTTCTGTCCAAAGCCCTTGGAGAGCGCAAAATCGTATTTTTCGCACAGGGCACGGATCACGGAAATGTCGGTCAGTTCGGGCATGGAGGCCATCCTTTCTCAGAAAAAGGCTGTTGCAGGGTATGCAGCAGCCTTTGGGGTCATTGGTACTATTGGCGGCAGGTCACTCCCCCAGTCAATGCCTGACGGCATTGCCAGCCCCCTCGGAGATGGGGCCTTTTGGCGTGACCGGACAAGCTCCGGCAAACGATCTGCTTTGCCGCACGGAAAAGCCTTCCTCCCAGAGGGAGGTGGCGCGGCGCAAGCCGTGACGGAGGGAGTTTACTGTGCCGCAGAATCGGCCGCCGCTTCGCTCTGTGCAGTGTCTGCCGATCCTTCCGGTGCATCCGTCTCCGGTGCAGTCTCGGCGTCAGCGGCGGTGCTGTCGGCAGCCTCCGAAGCAGCAGCGGAAGAAGCACTGTCGTTGGCACCGGCCACGGTGGTGGTGCCGCTGAGCTGCTGTGCCGCGCTCACGGCACGCTGCACCTGGGGATCCGTCTCCGGGGTGTAGTCCAGATAGGAGTTGGCTTCATCCGCGCTCAGGGCGCGCTCCACATCCACGCTCAGGCCCGTGCCGTCAAAGCTGGTGCCGTCGCCGCAGAGCAGCTTTGCCACCGTGATGCTCACGGCGCTGCCGTCCGACAGGCGCTGCGGGCTGCTCTGGATGGTGCCCTTGCCCATGGTGGTGGTGCCCACCAGACGGGCACCGCTCATGGTGCGCAGGCTGGCGGCGAACAGCTCCGCTGCGCTGGCGGTGCTGCCATTTACCAGACACACCAGAGGCAGGGCCGTCTCGGTCTCGCTGTCGCTGCTGCCCACCACGGTGCGGTTGCCGTTTTTATCCTCGGCGTAGGCCACCGTGCCCTCCGGCGCGATCAGATTGATGCAGCTGATGGCGTCATCCAGAATGCCGCCGCCGTTGTCACGCAGGTCAAACACCAGGCTGGCGGCACCATTGGCGCTCAGGGCGCGGATGGCGTAGTCCAGCTCACTGGGGGTGCTGCCGTCGAACTGACGGATCTTGATATAACCCACATCGCCCAGCATCTGATAGTCCACCGTGGTGCTGGTGTAGCCGGAGTGGGTCAGATCGGCCGTATGGGAGGATGCCGCGCTGTCCAGCCAGGTCACGGTGACGGTGGTGCCGGCCTCGCCCTGCAGGCGGGACTGCACCGCATCCACGGTGGTCAGGCTCTTGACGTCGGTGTCGCCCACGGCGGTGATGTAGTCGCCCACCACGATGCCGGCTTCCTGGGCAGGCGAGCCGTCGTATACCTTGGTCACCTTGGCGTAGCCGGTCTGATCCAGACCCAGCTCCACGCCGATGCCCATGATGGTGCCGTTCTGCACATTGACCAGCTCGGTGTAGGCGGTAGCGTTGTAGTAGCGGGCGTACTTGTCGCCGGTGCCCAGCAGGTAGCCTGCGGTCAGGCGGTCGTACAGCGTGTTTTCGTCGATGGTGTAATAATCGTTGCTGCGGACGTAGCGGTCCACCTCTGCGATCTTGTTGTACATGCTCTCTTTTTCCTTGACACTGCTCACCGTGCTGTCAAACAGACGCATGGCCACCAGCATGGTGATGGAAAAAGTGACCGTCATGGCAAGGATCACGATGGTGACCGCCATGCCGATGGAGATTTTACGGTTCATGTCAGCTTCCTCCCTGTCAGAACAGCAGCATCATGAAAATACTGCCCAGCAGCGAGAGCACAAACACCCCTGCCAGCAGCAGGCAGGCGATGCGCAGCATCCGCTTACGTTTTTGTTCGTTCATAAAAACCAGACTCCTTCACGATGGATCAATTGTGCGGGAACGGGATGTAGCCGCGTGGGTTGACGGCGTTGGCCTTGCTGCCGCCCTTCCACACCTCCAGATGCAGGTGGTTGCCGGTGGAATTGCCGGTGCTGCCCACATAGCCGATGAGCTCGCCCTGCTTGACGTACTTGCCGGCACTGGTGGCCACCGACCGCATATGGCCGTACAGGGTGCTGTAGGTGTTGCCGTCGGACATTTTGCCGTGGTAGATGATGACATAGTTGCCGTAGCCGCCGCTGGACCAGCCTGCCACCTGCACATAGCCGCTGGCGGCTGCGTAGATGGGGGTGCCGCCGCCGGCAGCCAGGTCGATGCCGGCATGCAGCTTGTTCACGCCGGACACCGGGTTCTTGCGCCAGCCGTACTCACTGGAAACGCGGCTGTAGCTCTTCAGCGGGCAGATAAAGCCGGTAAAGCTCAGCTGAGGCTGGCTGGAAGCCGCCTGCGCAATGAGTTTCTGGATCTGGCTCTTCACAGCCTCGTAGTTCAGCTCGTCCGACTCGATGGCGGCCTGTGCGGCAGCCTGGGCCTTTTTTGCATCAGCCGCCGACATCCGGGCCGCCGAGATGCTGCTGTTCAGCTCGCTCTGCTTGGACTGCATCTGGCTGTTCTGGCTGTCCAGCTCTTTCTTCTGGCTCTGCAGGTCGGCCTTCTGGCTCACCAGCTCGGCACGGTCGCTTTCCAGCGCGGTCTTGTCGGCTTCCAGCCCGGCCTTGGCGGTTTTCATGTTGTCCATAATCTCGGTGTCCTTCACCGAGATGTCCTGCATGACCTCGTTGAAGGTCAGCAGTTCATACAGGTCGTTCACCGCGCTGAGCATGGCCACGCTGCCGCCGTCCCGCAGCTCCTGCATGGCGGCCATGTGCTTTTTGAAGTCGCTCCACTGGTCCTGGATCTCCAGCTCCTTTTCCTCGATCTCCGTTTCCTTTTCGGCGATCTCGGTCTCCTTGGCGCTGATCTCCTGTTCCTTCTGGCCGATGCTGTTCTGCACCGAGGCGATCTGCCCGCTGAGCACACTGATCTGGTCCTGAATGACGCTGACGCGCTCCTTCAGTTCGCTTTCCAGCGCCTTGGCGGCAGCTTCTTTCTTTTTGGCATTGTTCAGTTCCTGCTCATGCAGCTTGATGGACTGCGACAGCTTGTTCAGCTTGTTCTGCAGGCTGGACATACTGCTGCTGCCCGTGGCCGCCGAAGCCGGGTATACCGTGGCCGTGACCAGCAGGCAGATGCAGGCCAGGCACAGGCTCACCGCACGCACCACGCGGGTGCGGGGGCTTTCCGGCCGGGCATGACGGGCTTTGTGGCCCGGTGCGCGGAGCCGGAAAGGTTTTGCGTGCATTGCTTTTTTCATGGACGTCTCCTTTCGGTCAGACATTCAGATGCTTGCGGATGGAGAACATGCTGCCCAGGCCGCCCACCAGAGCGCCGCCCGCCAGGCTGTAGATCACGACGGTGGGCCAGACGTTGGCCACCGGCACCAGGGCGCGGCCCATGATCAGCTGCCACAGGCCGCCCAGGGTACCGGCTGCGCTGACGGTATAGGAGTAGGCGGCAAGGCTCACGCCCGCCGTCAGGGCGCCGGAGATCAGGCCCATGGCCAGGCCCTCGACCACAAAGGGCAGGGTGACCAGCGCATTGGTGGCACCCACATACTTCATGATCTCGATCTCACGCCGACGGGCAAACACACTCAGGCGGATGGTGCTGCCCACGGTGATGATGCTGACGATCATCAACACCAGTACAATGAGCCGCCCGCCCTTGGTGACCGCCTGCTGCACTTCCACGAACACGTTGGTCATCTCCACCGGAGCAGCCACGCTGTACACCCCGGGGATGGCCTGCATTTTTTTGCTCATGGCAGCCATCTGGCTCAGGTCCGAAATGGTGACCCGGTAGTTTGCCTTAAAGGGGTTGTCGGTCTCAAATTCGTCCCACAGGGAGGAATAGTCCTCCATATAGCCCCGGTAGATGTTCAGCACGTCCTGTTTGGACACATACTGCACCCCACTGACCCCCGGCATGGTAGAGAGCTTTTCTCCCACCTGGGTGGCGGTGGCGTCGTCGCAGTCAGGGTCCAGGTACACCACGGTCTCGTTCTGGCTGCCCAGATAGGACACCATGCTGTCCACGTTCACCTCTGCCAGACTGGCAAAGCTGTTCAGGGTCATGCAGACACTCAGGGACGCGATGCAGGCAATGGTCATGGCCCAGTGCTTGCCCAGATTGCGCAGGCCGCGCCGGGTCAGAAAGAAAAAGGTCGAGATCCTCATACCGTCGCCGCCTCCTTTTCCTTCGTTTCATCGTTTTGCTCGTCCGGTTCGTCGTCCACCGGTCCGGTGAGCTCCTTCCAGGCGTCCAGCTCGGCAGAGCGGGCCGCAATGGCCTCCGGGTCTGCCGGGATATCCGAGATGATGCGGCCATTTTTCAGGGTGACCACCCGCTGATGGAAGCGGTGCACCAGCTCGTGCTCATGGGTGACCACCAGCACGGTGATGCCCGTCTGGCTCACCCGCTCCAGCAGCTCCATCATTTCCAGGCTCAGCTCCGGGTCGATGTTGCCGGTGGGCTCGTCGGCGATCACCAGTTTGGGGCTGTGGGCCAGCGCACGGGCCACAGCCACGCGCTGCTGCTCACCGCCGGACAGGGTGTCCGGGTAGACCTTGGCCTTATCCTCCAGATGCACCAGCTCCAGCATGTATTCCACCCGCTCCCGGATGACGCTGCGCTTGACGTTGGTCACGTGCATGGCAAAGGCGATGTTCTCGTACACCGTCATGGAAGGGATGAGGCGGAAGTCCTGGAAGATGATGCCCATCTGACGGCGCAGGTAGGGCACCTTGCGGCGGCGCAGGTGGGCAACATCCTTGCCCAGCACCGTCACCTTGCCGGAGGTGGGCAGCTCCTCGCGCAGGATGAGCTTGAGCAGCGTGGATTTGCCGGCACCGGAATGGCCCAGCAGAAAGACGAATTCGCCGTCGTCCACATGGAGGTTGATGTCCTCCAGGGCCAGGCGTCCGCCCTTTTTGTACTCTTTGGAGACGTGTTCAAAATCAATCATGGAACGCTTTTACTCCTGACATCAAAGTTTTTTGATGGTCAAGACCCCTGCAGCCTGTTCTGCCTGCAAGGGGTCATTTCCACAGGCAAAAAGAACCGGCCAGCATCGGGGTCGAGCGGCCGGTTCCTGTGCCGGACAGGGGACCCTGTGCGGCGGTTGCATCAATATTTGGCCGGGTTGTTGGACAGGTACTTTTTGACCATCAGCGCTACCTTAAAGACGATAGCGTCGTCGAACTCACGCAGGTCCAGGCCGGTCAGCTTTTTGATCTTTTCCAGACGATACACCAGCGTGTTGCGGTGCACGAACAGACCGCGGCTGGTTTCCGAAACGTTCAGGTTGTTCTCAAAGAAGCGCTGGATGGTGAACAGGGTCTCCTGATCCAGGCTCTCGATGCTGCCCTGCTTGAATACCTCGCGCAGGAACATCTCGCACACGGTGGTGGGCAGCTGGTAGATCAGGCGGGCGATGCCGAGGTTGTCGTAGCGGATGATCTGCTTCTCGGTGTCGAACACCTTGCTCACTTCCATGGCGATCTGGGCCTCCTTGAAGGAGGTGGCCAGATCCTTCACGTTGGAAATGGGGGTGCCGATGCCGACCACGGCCTTGATGTAATGCTCGCCGGACAGGGTATCCACGATGCTGGCGGCCAGCTTTTCCATGTCGGTGCGGTCGATGCCCTTGCGGATCTCCTTGACCAGCACGGTATCCGTCTCGCTGATGTTGAACACAAAGTCCTTCTGCTTGTCCGGGAACAGGCTGCTGACCACATCATAAGCCGAGATGTCGCCGCCGGAAGTCACGCGCACGATGAACACCACGCGGGAAACGTCGGTGGCAAAGTGCAGCTCGCGGGCCTTGGCGTAGATATCGCCGGGCAGGATGTTGTCCAGCACCACGTTCTTGATGAAGTTGGACTTGTCGAACTTTTCGTCATGATACTGCTTGATGCTCTGCAGGCTGATGGACAGCACGGCGGCAAACTGGCCGGCCGTCTCGTCGGCACCTTCCACGAACACCGCGTAATCGTTGTGCTTTGCGCTGGAGAACTGCTGGTAGGTGTAACCATCGCGCACAAAGCGGTCCCCTGCGGTCAGGCGCTCCGCCACAAAGCCGTCGCGCACTTCCCCGATCAGGTTCAGTTCCGAGCAGGAAATGACAGCGCCGGTCTCATCCACCACGCCGACCACCCGGTTGATCGCATCTTTCATCTGGTAGATCACGCTTTGAAATACTCTATTGGCCATACTGGTTACCCCTTTTCCTCGTTTGTGCAAACCGCAGCGGCAGCGACTGTGATTTTTACCAATTTCGCTGCATTACAATCTATATTTTACACAAAAGAATTTACTTTTGCAACATATTTCAACAAAAAAGATAATTCTTTCTTGTTGAAATTATCTTTCGGGGCGTTTGCAGGCCAAAAAAGTGCTTTTTTGCGTGGTTCTTGGCACTATTTTAGCTTTAAAATGTGATGTTTTTTTGAAATCCGGGTGAAAAGCGGCCCTCATCCTCTGGTAATTTCTGCCACCTCATCGTCCGAAAGTTCCCGCCACTGGCCCGGCGCAAGGTTCTCGTCCAGTGCAAGCCCGCCGATGGCGTCCCGGTGCAGGCCGTTCACCCCGGCCCCGTACACGCCGAACATCCGTTTGATCTGGTGGTACACCCCCTGCTTCAGCACCACCCGCACGGTCAGGCCGTCCGGAGAAAGGGCGGTCACCTCGGCCGGGGACAGGGCCGTGCCGTCGGCCAGCGTGACCCCCGCGGCAAAGCCGGTGCGCATCTCCTCGGTGAGGGGGGTGTCCAGCGTGACGGTATAGGTCTTGGAGACATGGCGCTTCGGGGCAAGGATATCATGGGCAAATCCGCCGTCATCGGTCAGCAGCACAAAGCCGGTGCTGGTCTTGTCCAGACGGCCCGCCGGGAACAGCTCCCGCCGGGGGTAGGCATCCCCCACCAGGTCCACCACCGTGGTGTCCCGCTTATCGGTGGAGGCGCTCACCACGCCTTCCGGCTTGTTGAGCATGAGATAGACGAACTGCCGGTAGTTCAGGGCTTTGCTGTCCACGGCCACGGTGTCGGTTTCTTTGAGCTGGGTGTCCCCTTTTTTGCAGACGGCACCGTTCACCTGCACCCGGCCCTTGGCCAGCAGAGCCTTTGCCTCTCTGCGGGTGCACTGGGCCGTCTCGGCCAGATATTTATCCAATCGCATCTGCGGTACTCCTTTTTATGTTCTGCTCCCAGTGTAGCATGGCAGACAAAATCGTGCAAGGCGCAAACGCAAAAAGGAGAAGCCCGTGGGCTTCTCCTTTTTGCAATTTATACTGTCATCAGACGCTCAGGGATGCGTGCTGCTCCACAGCGTCAGGGTTGGCCTGGAAGATGGGCTGCAGCACGTTGGCGATGAACTCCTCCACCTGCTGGGGTGCACGGCCCACAAAGTTCTCCGGCACCAGACCTGCCACGATCTCCTCCTTGGTCAGGCCAAAGGCGGGGTCGGCAGCAATGCGGTCCACCATGTCGTTGGGCAGGCCTTCTTCCTTGACCTGCTTGCCGGCGGCAATGGCGTGCTGGCGCAGGCGCTCGTGCAGCTCCTGACGGTTGCCGCCCTTTTCCACAGCCTGCATCATGATGTTCTCGCTGGCCATGAAGGGCAGCTCGGCCATCAGGCGGCTGCGCACCACCTTGGGGTACACCACCAGACCATCGGTGACGTTGAGCATAATGTTCAGGATGGCATCGGTGGCAAGGAAGCCCTCGGCCATAGCCACGCGCTTGTTGGCGCTGTCGTCCAGCGTGCGCTCAAACCACTGGGTGCCGGTGGTAAAGCTGGGGTTCAGCACATCCACCATCAGGTAGCGGGCAAGGGCGCAGATGCGCTCGCAGCGCATGGGGTTGCGCTTGTAGGGCATAGCGGAGGAACCGATCTGGTTCTTCTCAAAGGGCTCCTCCATCTCCTTGAAGTTTGCCAGCAGGCGCAGGTCGGTGGCAAACTTCATGCAGCTCTGGCCAATACCCGCCAGTGCATTCAGGATAAAGGCATCCACCTTGCGGCTGTAGGTCTGGCCGGACACCGGCACAACGGCCTTGGGGTCAAAGCCCATCTCCTTTGCAATGGAAGCATCCACAGCGCGGATCTTGTCGGCATCGCCCTTGAACAGCTCCATAAAGGAAGCCTGCGTACCGGTGGTGCCCTTGACACCGCGCAGCTGCAGGGTAGCCAGACGATGGTCGATCTCGGCCAGATCCATCACCAGTTCGTTGGCCCACAGGGTAGCACGCTTGCCCACGGTGGTGGGCTGTGCGGGCTGGCAGTGGGTGTAGGCCATGCAGGGCATATCCTTGTACTCCTTGGCAAAGTGTGCCAGCTTTGCCAGCACACCCACCAGCTTTTTGCGCACCAGCTCCAGACCCTGCCGCATCACGATGATGTCGGTGTTGTCGCCCACATAGCAGCTGGTGGCACCCAGATGGATGATGCCGGCTGCCTTGGGGCACTGCTGGCCGTAGGCATAAACGTGGCTCATCACGTCGTGGCGCACCAGCTTTTCGCGCTCAATGGCCACTTCGTAATTGATGTCGTCCACATGGGCTTCCAGCTCGGCCACCATGTCGGGGGTGATGTTGGTCAGGCCCTGGTTCATCTCGGCCCGTGCCAGTGCCACCCACAGGCGGCGCCAGGTGCGGAACTTGTTGTCATCGGAGAAGATGTACTGCATCTCGTCCGAGGCATACCGGGTGGAAAACGGGCTGATATAACGGTCATGCTGAGACATTGGTTGTTTCCTCCTGATGGTTTTTTATGATTGTACCATCAAACCTTGAAATAGTCCACGCCGCCCTCAAAGATCGGCTGGTACTTGTCGCCGGTGACGTTCTTGTACAGATACTCGCCGCTGCGCTCCGAGTGGCCCATCTTGCCGAACACACGGCCGTCCGGGCTGGTGATGCCCTCAATGGCCAGCACCGAACCGTTGGGATTGCAGCGCTGATCCATGGTGGGCGTGCCGGTCAGGTCCACATACTGAGTGGCCACCTGACCGTTCTTGATTAGGGTGTCCAGCACCTCCTGCGGAGCCACGAAACGGCCTTCGCCGTGGCTGATGGCCACAGTGTGCTCGTCGCCCACGGCGCACTTGCTCAGCCAGGGGCTGCCGGTGGAGGCGATGCGGGTGCGCACCAGCATGCTCTGGTGGCGGCCGATGGTGTTGAAGGTCAGGGTGGGGTCATAGGCCGTGATGGGGCGGATATCGCCGTAAGGCACCAGACCCAGCTTGATCAGGGCCTGGAAGCCGTTGCAGATGCCCAGCATCAGGCCGTCGCGCTGCTGCAGCAGACGGCGCACTGCCTCGGTGACCGCCGGGCTGCGGAAGAAGGAGGCGATGAACTTGGCGCTGCCGTCCGGCTCGTCGCCGCCGGAGAAGCCGCCGGGCAGCATCACGATCTGGCTGTTGTCGATGGCCTTGACCAGTGCTTCGCAGCTGGCCGTGACGTCGGCGGGGGTCAGGTTGCGGATGACCAGGATCTCCGGGTCGGCACCGGCACGGGCAAAGGCCTTTGCGGTGTCATACTCACAGTTGGTGCCGGGGAACACCGGGATGATGACCTTGGGCTTTGCCACACCGATCTTGGGTGCGGCGGGGGCGGTCAGGCTGCCGGTGATGGGCTCCACGGTGGGGCCTGCCTTGCGGTAGGGGTACACCGGCTCCAGCTTGGCCTCCCAGATCTCCTGCAGCTGTGCCATATCCAGCGTTTCGCCGCAGGCCTCGAAGGTGTATTCCTTGGTGGTCTCGCCCAGGATCTCGCCGGCAGGTGCATCGGACACCATTTCCAGCACGATGGAGCCGTACATGGGCTCGAACATCTGGTTGGTGGTCAGGTCTGCCCGCATCTTGAAACCGATGTGGTTGCCCAGACCCATCTTGAACAGGGCCTCGGCAATGCCGCCGTAGCCCACGGAGCAGGCAGAGGCCACCATGCCCTCCTCGATCATGTCCTCCACGACCTTGTAGTTGGCCTTCAGGGAGAAGAAGTTGGGGCAGCCGGTCTCCGGGTCGGTGATGGGCCGCACCAGCACCACGGTGCTCTCGGGCTTCTTGAACTCGGTGGAGACCACCTTGTTTGCCTTGCCGATGGCAGTGGCGAAGGACACCAGCGTGGGAGGTACATCCAGCTTCTCAAAGGAGCCGGACATGCTGTCCTTGCCGCCGATGGAGGCGATGCCCAGGCCCATCTGGGCATCCAGTGCGCCCAGCAGGGCGGCCAGCGGCTTGCCCCAGCGCTCCGGGGCGGTGCCCAGGCGCTCGAAGTATTCCTGGAAGGTGAGGTAAGCGTCCTCATAGCGGAAGCCGGTGGCCACCAGCTTGGTCACGCTTTCCACCACGGCCAGACGGGCACCCTTGTACTGGTCGGCGCTCATCAGGTAGGGGTTGAAGCCCCAGGCCATGCCGGAGCAGGTGCTGGTCTCGCCGTCCACCGGCAGCTTTGCCACCATGGCGTTCTGCGGGGTGAGCTGGTAGGCACCGCCGAAGGGCATGAGCACGGTAGCGGCACCGATGGTGGAGTCGAACCGCTCGGAAAGGCCCTTCTTGCTGCAGACGTTCAAATCGCCCACCATGGACTTCATCTTCTGGCTGAAGGTCAGGCCTGCCCACTGGGGCTGCCAGACGCTGCCCTTTTCCACATGGACGTTCTGGTGCTTCTCGGCACCGTTGGAGTTCAAAAACTCGCGGCTGATGTTCACGATGGACACACCGTTCCACACCATGTTCAGGCGCTTCTCCTCGGTGACCTTGGCCACGGGGGTAGCCTCGAGGTTCTCTTCATTGGCGATGGCGATGAATTTGTCCACGTCCTCCGGGGCAAGCGCCACAGCCATGCGCTCCTGGCTCTCGCTGATGGCCAGCTCCGTGCCGTCCAGACCATCGTACTTCTTGGTGACCTTGTTCAGGTCGATGTACAGACCGTCGGCCAGTTCGCCGATGGCCACCGACACGCCGCCTGCGCCAAAGTCGTTGCAGCGCTTGATCATCTTGCAGGCGTCCTCACGGCGGAACAGACGCTGGAGTTTGCGCTCGATGGGGGCATTGCCCTTCTGCACCTCGGCACCGCAGTGCTCCAGGCTGTCCAGCTTGTGGGCCTTGGAGGAACCGGTGGCACCGCCCACGCCGTCGCGGCCGGTGCGGCCGCCCAGCAGCACAATCACATCCCCGGGAGCCGGGCACTCGCGGCGCACATGGGAAGCCGGGGTGGCACCCACCACCGCACCGATCTCCATGCGCTTTGCCACATAGCCGGGGTGGTAGATCTCATCCACCTGACCGGTAGCCAGACCGATCTGGTTGCCGTAGGAGGAATAACCGGCGGCGGCGGTGGTCACCAGCTTGCGCTGGGGCAGCTTGCCGGGCAAAGTCTCGCTCACAGGCACCAGCGGGTCACCGGCACCGGTCACACGCATGGCCTGATAGACGTAACTGCGGCCGGACAGCGGGTCACGGATGGCACCGCCGATGCAGGTGGCTGCGCCGCCGAAGGGCTCGATCTCGGTGGGGTGGTTGTGGGTCTCGTTCTTGAACAGGAACAGCCAGTCCTCGTCCTTGCCGTTCACGTCGCACTTGATCTTCACAGTGCAGGCGTTGATCTCGTCGGACTCGTCGAGGTTCTTCAGGATGCCCTGCTTCTTCAGCTCCTTGGCACCGATGGTAGCCAGATCCATCATGCAGCGGGGCTTGCCCTCGCGGCCCAGATCCTTGCGCATGGCCATGTAGCGGTCAAAGGCAGCCTGCACCACTTCGTCGTCGATCTGCACATCGTCCAGAATGGTGCCGAAGGTGGTGTGGCGGCAGTGATCGGACCAGTAGGTGTCGATCATCTTGATCTCGGTGATGGTGGGGTCGCGCTGCTCGGAGCGGAAATACTCCTGGCAGAACTTGATGTCGCCCAGATCCATGGCCAGGCCGTTCTCGTCGATGAACTTTTTCAGGCCCTCTTCGTCCAGCTGGTTGAAGCCGTCCAGCACCGCCACAGCGGTGGGCACGGGGTACTCCATTTTCAGGGTAGCCTTCTTGTCCAGCGAAGCCTCACGGGCCTCCACCGGGTTGATGACATATTTTTTGATCTCGGCCAGCTGCTCGTCGGTCAGGGCACCTTCCAGCAGGTAGACGCGGGCAGAGCGCACCAGCGGGCGCTCGCCCTGGCTGATGAGCTGGATGCACTCGGCGGCGGAATCGGCACGCTGGTCGAACTGGCCGGGCAGGTACTCCACGGCAAATGCCGTGCCCTCATGCTCCGGCAGCTGGGCATAGGTGTTGTCCACCGGCGGCTCGCTGAACACGGTGCTGACGCACTGGTGGAACAGCACCTCGTCGATGCCCTCCACGTCGTAGCGGTTGAGCAGGCGCAGGCCGGTGAGCGACCGGATGCCCAGCAGGCCGGTGAGCTCGTTCTTCAGGCCGTTTGCCTCGACGTCAAAGCCGGGCTTTTTTTCCACATAAATACGATAGACCATGGGTAAGTTCCCCCTTAATCATTTTTACTGCTTTTCTGCCAGTGCCTTCAGCGCACGCAGGCCGATGTCGCTGCGCTTGTGCAGCTTGTCGAAATGGATCTTCTCGGCTGCCTCATAGGCGTGGCTCAAGGCGTTGGTCAGGCGCGGGCCGGTGGCGGTCACGCCCAGCACACGGCCGCCGTTGGTCACGAGCTGGCCGTCCTCGGTGAGGGCCGTACCGGAGTGATACACCGTCACATTCTCTTCGTCCGGCAGCTGACCGTCCACCAGGCCGGAGATGGGCTTGCCCTTCTCGTAGGCCACCGGGTAGCCGCCGGAGGCCAGAATGACGCAGGCGGCTGCGCCGTCCGAGAACTTCACGTCCTCGTCGGCCAGGGTGCCGTTGGTGCAGGCCTCCATGATGTGCAGCAGGTCGCCCTCCAGCAGGGGCAGCACCACCTGGGTCTCGGGGTCGCCGAAGCGGCAGTTGTACTCGATGACCTTGGGGCCGTCCGGGGTGAGCATCAGGCCGAAGTACAGGCAGCCCTTGAAGGGGCAGCCCTCGGCGTTCATGGCATGGATGGTGGGCAGGAAGATCTTCTCCATGCACTCGGCGGCGATCTCCGGGGTGTAGTAGGGGTTCGGGGCAACGGTGCCCATGCCGCCGGTGTTCAGGCCGGTGTCGTGGTCGTTGGCACGCTTGTGGTCCATGGACGACACCATGGGCTTGACCACCTTGCCGTCGGTAAAGCTCAGCACGCTGACCTCCGGGCCGGTGAGGAACTCTTCCACCACCACATGGTTGCCGGATGCGCCGAACTTCTTGTCCAGCATGATCTCCTTGACGCCGTCGGCGGCCTGCTGCTCGTTCTCGCAGATCAGCACGCCCTTGCCCAGAGCCAGGCCGTCGGCCTTGATGACCACCGGGTACTTGCCCTCGGCCTTGATGTACGCCATGACCTTGGCCGGGTCATCAAAGGTCTCATACTTCGCGGTGGGGATGCCGTATTTCTTCATCAGGTCCTTGGAGAACACCTTGGACGCCTCGATGCGGGCAGCGGCCTTGTCCGGGCCGAAAGCCGGGATGCCGGCCTTTGCCAGCTCGTCCACCATGCCCAGGGCCAGCGGGTCATCCTGCGCCACCACGACGTAGTCAAACTTTTCCTCAGCGGCAAAGCCCACCATGGTCTCCACATCGGTGGCCTTGATGTTCTTGCACTTGGCGTCGTAGCGGATGCCGCCGTTGCCGGGGGCACACCAGATCTCGCCGCAGTCGGGGCTCTTTTTCAGGGCCTTGATGATGGCATGTTCGCGGCCGCCGCCGCCAACCACCAGAATTTTTTTGCTCATTTTTACACCTTCTCTTAGTGATGGAACAGCCGCAGGCCGCAGAAGGCCATGGCGATGCCGTACTTGTTGCAGGTATCGATGACCTGCTGGTCGCGGATGGAGCCGCCGGGCTGCACGATGGCAGTCACGCCGGAGCGGCGGGCGCGCTCGATGTTGTCACCGAAGGGGAAGAAAGCGTCCGAACCAAGGCAAACACCGGTCACCTTGCTGAGGTAAGCCTTCTTTTCCTCGGCGGTCAGCGGCTCGGGCTGGCGGGTGAAGGTCTCGGCCCAGACGTCATCGCCGATGACATCCTCCGGGGTATCGCCGATGTAAACATCAATGGCGTTGTCGCGGTTGGGCTTTGCCACATCGTCACGGAAGGGCAGGTTCAGCACCTTATCCATGTGGCGCAGCTGCCAGTTGTCGGCCTTCTGACCAGCCAGACGGGTGCAGTGGATGCGGCTCTGCTGGCCGGCACCCACGCCGATGGTCTGACCATTGTAGGTGTAGCACACACTGTTGGACTGAGTGTACTTCAGGGTGATGAGAGCAATGATGAGGTCGCGCTTCTGCTCCTCGGTCACGTCCTTGTTCTCGGTGACCCAGTTGTTCAGCATGGTGTCGGCGTTGATGACCAGCTCGTTGCGGCCCTGCTCAAAGGTGATGCCGTACACCTGCTTGTGCTCGATGGGTGCGGGCTTATAGGCGGGGTCGATGGCCACCACGTTGTAGTTGCCCTTCTTCTTGCCGGACAGGATCGCCAGTGCTTCCGGCTCGTAGCCCGGTGCGATGATGCCGTCGGACACCTCGTGCTGGATCAGCTTTGCGGTGGGCACGTCGCAGATATCCGACAGGGCGATCCAGTCGCCGAAGGAGGACATGCGGTCGGCACCGCGGGCGCGGGCGTAGGCGCAGGCCAGCGGGGACAGCTCTGCATCCGGGGCAATGTGGTACATCTTGCGCTCCACCTCAGTGAGGGGCAGGCCTAGGGCGGCACCTGCCGGGGACACATGCTTGAAGGAGGCTGCTGCGGGCAGGCCGCAGGCAGTTTTCAACTCCTTGACCAGCTGGATGGAGTTGAGGGCATCCAGAAAATTGATGTAGCCGGGCTTGCCGTTCAGAACAGTAACGGGCAGGTCAGAGCCATCTTCCATATAAATGCGGCTGGGCTTCTGGTTGGGGTTGCAGCCGTACTTCAGTGCGAGTTCATTCATTGGTGCATCCTCCTTGGTTCCTCTATGGTGTACTCTTATTCTTCTTCCGCGTCAAGCTTTTTGAGCAGTTCCAGCTCTTCGGGCAGCAGCTCCGGCTCTTCGGGGTCGTCCAGATCGCTGCACACGGCGTCGTATTTGTTGAAGATCATGTCGCCGCTCTCGCCGCTCTCCAGGTCGATAACCCGGGCAAACAGGCTCACCTTGTTGTCGGCGTTCAGGCTGCTCCACAGGCCGTGGGCAAAGTCGCCGAGGGTGCGGGGGCAGGCAAAGCGCAGGGGCTCACCCTCAAAGCTGGGGATGGGGCTGCCGTTGTGCTTGTAGGTGCTGATGAAGTGGCCCTCTCCGGCCACGGGCTGGGGGTAATCAAAGAAATAGCGCTGCACGCTGTCCCCGTTGCCGTCGGCAGACTTGAGGATGCTCATCTGGTAGCTGCCGTCCGCATACACCACCGCAGAGATGCGGGGGGTGTAGTTGGGGCCGTCCGGCTCAAAGGTGCGGGTGCGCAGTGCATCCGCAAAGCTCTTGCCCTGGCTCATCAGGTCATAGATGGTATCGGTCTGGTCGCCGTTGGTCACGATGTGGGTACGGCCCAGCGTCAGCACCGGGTTATAGATGATCAGGCTGGGGTCCTCCAGCTTGGCAGGGTCGGCTGCCATGGTGCAGATGCCGCCGCGCTCCGGCACGGGGTCGAACACGCGGTTGCGGCTGTTCTCGCTGCGGCCCATGATGAAGTAGCCGATGAACATCTGTCGGCCGTCCGGGGCCTTTGCCACCGCAATGCCGCGGCCGGGGTATTCGTTGGAGGCCAGATATTCGTTCAGGTCGATCTTTTCCATTGTTGTTCTCCTCACTCGATCTCTCCGCTGCACACCATGGCGACCGCCTTGGGCAGCAGTTTCCACTCGGCCTGCTCCATCACACGCCTCTGCAGCACCTCCGGGGTGTCGCCGGGCAGGATGTCCACGGCCTTCTGCAGCAGGATGGGCCCGCCGTCGCATTCTTCGTTCACAAAGTGGACGGTGGCACCGGTGACCTTGCAGCCACGGGCAAGGGCCGCTTCATGGGGGCGCAGGCCGTACATGCCCGGCCCGCAGAAGGACGGGATGAGCGCCGGGTGCACGTTCAGGATGCGGCGCGGATAGGCCGCGATGACGCTGGGCCCCAGCACCGACAGAAAGCCTGCCAGCACCACAAGGTCGATGTTGTGTGCTTTCAGCGTGCCCAGCAGGGCCGCGTCAAAATCTTCGCTGTTGTCGTAGTCCCTGCGGCGCACCACGCAGCTCTCCACACCGGCCTTTGCGGCACGTTCCAGCGCATAGACGCCGGGCTTGGAGGCTACCACCAGAGTGATCTTTCCGTTGGGGTTCTCGCCGCGGGCCTCACTGTCCAGCAGGGCCTGCAGGTTGGTGCCGCCGCCGGAAACTAACACTGCAATGTTCAGCACAGCTCCACACCCTCGCCTTCTGCGATGACGCCCAGACGGTAAGCCTCCGGCTCACCGTTGGCATGCAGGATCTCCAGCGCCTTGTCGGCCTGCTCGGCGGGCACGGTGAGCACCATGCCCACGCCCATGTTGAAGGTGTTGAACATATCGTGCTCGGAGATGTCGCCCTCCTTCTGCATCAGGTGGAACAGTGCCGGGGTGCGGACGTCTGCCTTGTGGATGCGGGCGCAGCAGCCCTTCTTCAGGCTGCGGGGAATGTTCTCGTAGAAGCCGCCGCCGGTGATGTGGGAAATGCCCTTGACATCCACTTCCTCCAGCACCTTGAGCACCGGCTTAACGTAAATTTTAGTGGGAGCCAGCAGGGCCTCGCCCAGGCTCTTGCCGCCCAGCTCGGCGGGCGTGGTGTGCAGCACGTCGGGGTTGCCGTCGATGTCAAAGATCTTGCGCACCAGCGAGAAGCCGTTGGAGTGCACACCGGTGGAAGGCAGAGCGATGATCACATCGCCGGGCTTCATGGTGTCATTGCTCAGGATCTTTTCCTTGTCCACGACGCCCACGGTAAAACCGGCCAGATCGTACTCGTCCTCCGGCATCATGCCCGGGTGCTCGGCCGTCTCGCCGCCCACCAGAGAGCAGTCGGCCTGCACGCAGCCCTCGGCCACGCCCTTGACGATCTCGGCGATCTTTTCCGGGATGTTGCGGCCGCAGGCGATGTAGTCCAGGAACACCAGCGGCTTTGCACCGGCACAGATGACATCGTTGACGCACATGGCCACACAGTCGATGCCGATGGTGTCGTGCTTGTCCATGATCATGGCGATCTTCAGCTTGGTGCCCACGCCGTCGGTGCCGGAGATCAGCACCGGGTGCTTGTAGCCGGTGCAGTCCAGTTCAAACAGGCCGCCAAAGCCGCCCAGCCCGCCGATGCAGTGCTCGTTCATGGTGCGGGCCACATACTGCTTCATCAGTTCGACCGAACGGTAACCGGCGGTGATGTCCACGCCTGCTGCGGCGTAGCTTTCCGAATAGCTCTTTTCCATGGTGTTACTCTCCTAACTTTTTCTCGTCCTTGGGGCGGTCGTTCAGGTGGCGTTCGTGGATATCGGTGGAAAGCACCTCGTCCGGCTTCACGGCATATTCGCCGGTGAAGCAGGCGGTGCAGAACCCACAGTTTGCGTTTTTGGCCAGCTGCACCACATGCTCGGTGGACAGGTAGCCCAGGGTGTCGGCCCCGATGATCTCATTGATCTGGTCCACCGTGCGTCCGGTGGCCACCAGCAGTTTCTGGTCGGGGATGTCGGTGCCGAAGTAGCAGGGATATTTGAACGGCGGTGCCGACACCATGAAGTGTACCTCGGTGGCACCGGCGTCCCGCAGCAGCTTAATGATGCGGGCAGAGGTGGTACCGCGCACGATGGAGTCATCCACCAGCACCACGCGCTTGCCCTTGACCGTGCTGGAGATCACGTTCAGCTTGATGCGCACGCTGTTCTCACGCTGCTTCTGGCTGCCCTGAATGAAGGTGCGGCCGATGTATTTGTTCTTGATGAAGCCGATGCCGTAGGGGATGCCGCTCTCCTGGGAGTAACCCAGGGCGGCGTCCAGGCCGGAGTCCGGCACGCCGATGACCACATCGGCATCCACCGGGTGTTCCTGTGCCAGGAACCGGCCGGCCTGCTTGCGGGCCTCGTGCACCGAGCTGCCCTCGATGATGCTGTCCGGGCGGGCAAAGTAGATGAACTCGAACACGCACATCTGGGTGTCCGGGCGGCCCACATGGTCGGTGATGCTGCGCAGCTCACCGGTCTTGGCGTCGGCCACCACGATCTCGCCGGGTTTCACGTCCCGCAGCAGGGTGGCACCCACAGCGTCCAGGGCACAGCTCTCGCTGGCAAAGACGTAGCCGCCGCCGGGCAGGGTGCCGATGCACAGGGGCCGGTAGCCGCGGGGGTCGCGCACCGCGATGAGCTTGGTGGCGGACATGATCACCAGGCTGTACGCGCCTTCCAGCACGTCCATGGTCTTGCTGATGGCCGTCTCGATGCTGCCCATGCGCAGGCGGTTGCGGGTGATGAGGTAGCAGATGACCTCGGTGTCCGAGGAGCCGTGGAAGATGGCTCCCTCGTTTTCCAGCTGACGTCGCAGCTCAATGGCATTGGTCAGGTTGCCGTTGTGGCACAGGGCCATGGTGCCGCGGCCGTGCCGCACGATCATGGGCTGAGCATTGGCCCGGATGCGGCTGCCGGATGTGGCGTAGCGCACATGGCCGGTGGCCATATGGGCGTTGGGGTTGGCCAGGCTGCCCAGCACCGCCGGGGTGAACACCTCGTTCACAAGACCCAGATCCCGGTGGCCCTGGATGACGCCGTCGTCGTTCACGGCGATGCCGCAGCTCTCCTGCCCGCGGTGCTGCAGGGCATACAGCGCCGAGTAGGCGGCAGCGGCCACATCCTCGGTGCCGGCCCGGTCGTAGAGGCCAAAAACGCCGCATTCTTCGTGTAGCGGATATGCAAAATCAGACATTGGTTCTCCTTTACAGTTCGGCGATCTCCGCCTGCAGTTTTTCCTCCTTGGCCGCGATCTGTGCCGCCATGGCGGTGCGCTCGGCTTCCAGCTTTGCTGCCAGAGCCTCATCGCCCAGTGCCAGGATCTCGGCGGCCAGCCAGGCGGCGTTCTTGGCACCGTTCAGGGCCACGGTGGCCACCGGGATGCCGCTGGGCATCTGCACGGTGGCCAGCAGGGCATCCAGACCGTCCATGGCACCACCCTTCATGGGGATGCCGATCACCGGCAGCGTAGTGTTGGCGGCAAAGGCTCCGGCCAGATGGGCTGCCATGCCGGCCGCACACAGGATGACGCCAAAGCCGTTGGCCTTTGCGCTCTTGGCAAACGCAGCCGCCTCGGCGGGCGTGCGGTGTGCCGACAGGATGTGTGCTTCAAAGGGGATATCCAGCGCTTTGAGCTGGGCACAGGCCCCCTTGACCACCGGCCAATCGCTGTCGGAACCCATGATCACAGCAACTTTACGAACCATAATCCAAACCCTCTCTTTCCACTTCTGACAAACAAAAAAGGCAGTGGTACACCTGCACCACAGCCTTTATTTTTGCGTATTCTGTTCCCATGCCTTGCACGAAGCTGCACGATGCCCCTGACATGCACGAATATTGTTTCGTTCCATGCGACCCGGCAGCGTCTTTTTCATGGATCTCTTCCTCCGCAGTTTCTGTGCTGGCATTTCTGCAGGGTGCGGGGCCCGTTCTATGGGGTGACCGTCCCTGTGCTACATACAGTTTACGGCAAAATAATGGCTTTGCAAAGGGTGTTGCGGCAAATTCTCCCTTGTGTTTCCATGCGCCAAAAAACTTTCAAAAGTTTTGTGCAGTTTCGCCATCGTTTTTCTTTTTAAGTATGACTTATGGTTTGAGTATATTTTCCGTAAAATCTTCCAACCGTCTTTGTCTAAAAAGACGTACTTTTCCGCCCGGTTCAGAAGATGATCTTTGCCGTGGTGGCCCGGGCGGCACGGATGAGATCCGCCGGAGCACAGCACACCTGGGTGCCGATGCGCCCGCCGGAAACATACACTTTTTCCTGTGCGAGGACGCTCTCGTCGAACACGGTCTTGTACTGCTTCTTCATGCCCACGGGGCTGCAGCCGCCGCGCACATAGCCGGTGACCTTGTTGATGTCGGCTACATGGATCATGGCCACACTCTTTTCGCCCACGCTGCGGGCGGCGGCTTTCAGGTCCAGCTCGGCCGCCACCGGGATGACAAACACAAAGTAGTTTTTGCTGCTGCCCTGGGTCACCAGCGTCTTGTATACGCAGGCCGGGTCCTCGCCCATGCTGCCGGCCACATCCACACCGGCCACGGCCACGCCCTCTTCGTGGGCGTACTCGTGGGCCGTATAGGGCACCTTTTCACGTTCCAGAATGCGCATGGCATTGGTTTTTGCTTCTTTTCCCATATTACTTCCCTCTCTATCTATCACTTTCTTTCATTCTACCACTTTTTTGAAAAAATGAAAAGCCGCCCTTGACTTCCGGCAGCAGCAGTGATATCATGGCATCATCACTTCAGGAAACTGAAGTTCCGTATTGCAGTCCACGCAGCGGAGACCCCTCCCTGCCGTACCGATAAAGGAGATTTGCCGTATGATCATCGTACTGAAACAGGATGCCCCCGACGTACAGGTGCGCGAGTTCTGCCACGAGCTGGAGGGCATGGGCCTGCAGATCAACGACTCCAAGGGCAGCGATACCCATATTCTGGGCCTCATCGGCGACACCAAGGCCATTGCCGAAAGCTGGGTGCTGGCCAACCCCGTGGTGGAGACCTGCCGCCGCGTGTCCGAACCTTATAAAAAGGCCAACCGCAAGTTCCACCCGGATGACAGCGTCATCGACGTGGACGGCGTGAAGATCGGCGGCGGCAACTTTGCGGTCATCGCCGGCCCCTGCAGCATTGAAAGTGAAGAGCAGATCACCTACTGCGCCCAGCGCGTGAAGGCCGCCGGTGCTTCTCTGCTGCGCGGCGGTGCATTCAAGCCCCGCACCTCCCCCTACTCCTTCCAGGGCATGCGCAGCGAGGGTCTGGACCTGCTCAAGCTGGCCCGCCGCGCCACCGGTGCCCCCATCGTCACCGAGATCATGAACACCGAACACCTGCCCTTGTTCGAGAACGTGGACCTGATCCAGGTGGGTGCCCGCAACATGCAGAACTTTGAGCTGCTCAAGGCCGTGGGCCGCCAGAAAAAGCCGGTGCTGCTCAAGCGCGGCCTGGCCAATACGCTGGAAGAGTTCGTGATGAGCGCCGAGTACATCATGGCCGAGGGCAACGAGAATGTCATCCTCTGCGAGCGCGGCATCCGCACCTTTGAGACCAGCATGCGCAACACCCTTGATCTGGCCGGTGTGGTGATGCTGCACAAGATGACCCACCTGCCCGTGGTGGTGGACCCCAGCCATGCCTGCGGCCACGCCTGGATGGTGCCGGAGCTGGCCAAGGCTGCCGTTGCCGCCGGGGCCGACGGCCTGATGATCGAGGTGCACAACAACCCCGCCAAGGCCAAGTGCGACGGTGCCCAGAGCCTGACCCCCGACCAGTTCGATGAGCTGATGCAGTTCATCGGCAAAGAGGTCGAGTTCTTCGGCAAGAAGATGAACTGAACCATTTGAACCCTCTCAGTCATCGCTGCGCGATGCCAGCTCTCCCGAAAGGGAGAGCTTTTTTGTTTGCGGGGAACATTCTGCTGCCCGTGCTGGCTTTCCGGCCGTTCCCCGAAAGGGGTCGTTTCCTCATTTTCTTTTCCGCAGTTTTGTGCTATACTATAATATATTTTGCAGTTTACTTCTGAAACGAGGTATTTTCAATGAAAGCACATATTGCACGCAACCAGAATGCCGGGGTGCCGCTGGCGCTGGGCTGGAACCTTTCCGCCGGCGACCGCGGCAAGCTGGACGGCATGGCCCCTGCCTTTGGCATGAAGGTCCTGCCCGTGTCCCCTGCCGACGCCGGCAAGACCGTGGCGCAGCTGCTGGGTGAAGTGGAGACCAGATCCGCCCGCACGCTGGTGCTGGAGCCGGAGGCTTACCCGTCCGCTCTGGTGCTGGCCAACTTCAAGGACAAGGACGTGGACACCCTGCTGGACCTGCTGAAGCAGGCGCAGGTAAACATCCCCCTCAAGGCCGTGGTGACCCCCGCCAACCGCAGCTGGGTGTTCGGTGACCTGCTGGCCCACCTGCAGGAGGAGCACACCGCCTTTACCGCAGCAAAGGAGAACCAGACCCGATGAAAACCACCCTGTTCAACCGCCTCACCGCCGGACTGCTGGCGGCGGTGCTCTGTCTGAGTGTGCTGGCCGGCTGTGCCGCCAAGCCCCAGAAGGAGCTGACCCGCTACAGCACCATCTTCTATGATGTGTTCGACACCGTCACCCAGGTGATCGCCTACTGCGAGAGCGAGGAAGAGTTCACCAAGCAGATGGAAGCCCTGCACGCTGACCTGATCTCTTACAACCAGCTGTACGACATCTACAACGACTACGACGGCGTGGTGAATGTGAAAACCATCAACGACAACGCCGGCAAGGCCCCCGTGCAGGTGGATGACCGCATCCTGTCCATGCTGGAGCTGGCTCAGAAGATGTACGACACCACAAACGGCAAGCTGAACGTGGCCATGGGCAGCGTGCTGAACATCTGGCACAACTACCGCGAGGCCGCCGAGAGCCATCAGAACGAGGCCGACAACACCCTGCCCACTCAGGAGGAGCTGGAAGCCGCAGCCCAGCACTGTGACATCAACAATGTAGTGATCGATGAGCAGGCCAAGACCGTGTATCTGGCCGACCCGGAGATGTCGCTGGATGTGGGCAGCGTGGGCAAGGGCTACGCCGTGGAAATGGTGTGCCAGGCCGCGCAGGCCCGGGGCCTTACCAGCGCACTGGTAAGCGTGGGCGGCAACCTGCGTGCCATTGGCAAGAAGCCCGACGGCAGCCAGTGGACCGGCGGCGTGGAGAACCCGTGGAACGCTTCGGAGGTGTACACCACCGACTCCCTGTTCGGGGCCGCCATCAACATGAGCGACATGGCACTGGTGACCAGCGGCGACTACCAGCGCTACTTTGTGGTGGACGGCAAGCGCTATCACCACCTGATCGACCCGGACACCCTGTGGCCGGCTGCCTATTTCAACAGCGTGACTGTGCTGTGCCCGGACTCCGGCATGGCCGACTGCCTGACCACCGGCCTGTTCTGCATGCCGCTGGAAGAGGGCCAGAAACTGGTGGAGTCGCTGGACGGCGTAGAGGCCATGTGGTGCACCCCGGACCAGCAGGCGGTCGCCTCCAGCGGCTGGGAGAGCCATACCCGGAAGTAACCGGAAATTTCCGGAAATTCATCTCATAAGCAAAAGCCCCGTGTGTTCACGATGCGGAACACACGGGGCTTTGTTTTTGCTGTGAGTTTGTCGGCTCAGAAGCCGGTCGGCGGGACGTAATAGCTGGGCAGGCCGCCTTTCTGGCTGGCTGCTGCCTGCTGGCGCAGTGCCGAGCGGGTGACCTCGGCCCAGGAATACTGGGTCATATATTCACCGCGGTAGCTGCTGATGGTGGAGCGGTCTCCCCGCAAGAAGTTGTAATAATCGCACTCCACCTTGCTGGTGTCGATGGCCAGCGTACTGCGCCCGCGCACCAGCAGTCCACGCACGCCGGCGTCCTCCAGCGTGTGGCTCAGGTCAAAGATCAGATTGCGCAGATGGCTGTGCAGGGACGCCGTGTCGGGCTTGTCCTCCCAAAGCACGGCCAGCATCTCGCCGTTGGTGCAGGTGGCACCGTTGCGGTCCACCAGATAGGCCAGCAGCTCCTTGCTCTTGCTGCGCTTGAACGAGAGCGGACGCCCACCCACGAACACTTCAAAGTTGCCAAAGCACTGCACCTTGACGCCCGCAGGCACATCCTCGGCCGGATACCGCAGATTTTCCAGCACATTGCGCACATCAGCCTCGTTAGCCGGTTTGAGCAGGAAGCCGCTGACAAAGATCTGCAGGGCTTCCAGCGCATACTCAGGGTGTTCCGTCACCACGATCAGATTGCAGCGCGGCTGGATCTTCTGGATCATGCGAGCCAGGGCGAGGCCGTTCATCCCCGGCATCTCAAGATTCAAAAAAGCTGCATCCATCGGACCCTGACGCAACCAGGTCAACGCATCGTCTGTGGTCATCGCACTGATATAATCGCAATCCGGTGCCACTCTGCACAAGATACGGATCAGAGAATTGATCGCAAGCTGTCCGTCGTCTACGACCAGAATTTTCATCCATATCACCTCCTGACATATGTAAGCAAATTCCCCTTTTCCTTATGATTTTATCACGCAGACGTTCTTTAAGCAAGTTCTTTCGGGCAAAAAAAAGCCAAAAAGCCATTCCCGTCGGAAACTCTCGTCGTGCTTTTGGCACTTTGACGAGAAATCCGACCCGAGAATGGCAATTCTGACTGTTTTATTGCGTTGGCAGCAAGGCATTGTTTCTGCCAGTCAGCGCATCCGCATCCGGCTGTCCCAGTATGCCGCACAGCCGCTCATAGGCCGCCTGCATCCGGGTGGCCCGGGTAGTGCAGTTATGTGCGTCCGAGGAGATCGCGTCCACAAGGCCGTCCTTCAGCCAGCGGTCCAGCTTCCGGCGCTGAAAGAATCCGCCCTCCAGCACCGTGGCCGCATTGACCTGACAGCGGATGCCGTACTGTTCCTTCAGGCGGGGCAGCGCACCGCTGCGGGCAAGGCGGGGGTAGCGCTCAATGTGCGCCAGCAGCACCCGGTAGCCGCTGCCGGTGATCTGCCGCAGGGCCGTTTCCACTTCCGCCGCCGCCACATCGGGCACGAACTCCAGCAGCACCCAGTCGGTGCCGCCCAGCGTGACCAGGCTGTGCTCGGCCGCCGCATAGGCCGCAGCCGGGGTATACAGCAGCTCCGAGCCGCTTTCCAGCATCAAGTCGTAGCCCTTTTCGGCGCAGTAAGCCCGTGCAAAATCAAGATGCCGCTGATACACGTCCAGCGGAAAGGGCTCCATGCCCGGCGTGCTGTGAGAGGTGGCAAACAGACGGGTGACCCCATCCGCCGCCGCCGCATCCAGCATGGCAAACATCTCTTCCCGCGTGCGGGCACCGTCGTCCACACCATAGACGAAATGCGCGTGATAATCCGTAAAGCCACTCATTTCTTTTCAGCCGTGTGCTTGTGCTTATAGTACCGGTTGTAGTAGCCATATTTGCCGTAGGTACGGTAGTAATACTTGCGGCTCAGGTAGCTGTCGTAATCCACCTGGTTCAGCACAGTGCCCAGGATGGGGCAGCCGCTCTGCTCGATCTGCTGCTTCACATCCAGCAGCTCCTGGCGGCGCACATCGTTGTACTGCACAGCGATCAGGGTGCCGTCGCAGGATTTTGCGATCTCGGCAGCATCAATGACCACGCCCACAGGGGCGGCGTCCACCAGCACATAATCCACCATCTGGGCCAGGGCGTCCAGCAGATCCTTGAAGTGATGGTTGCTCAGCAGAGCCAGGGGGTTGGGCACATCCCGGCCCACCGGAACCATCAGGGCACCGGGGATGTCGGTCTGGTAGATGACCTCCTCCATGCCCACCATGCCGGCCAAAAAGTGGGAAAGACCCTTGTCGTCGTTGCGGCCGTTCTCAAACTGCAGGCCGTACTGGGCGTTTACCATGCTGCGGCGCAGGTCGGCGTCCACCAGGGCCACCTTCATGCCACGCTGGGCCAGGGTCCGCATCAGGTTCATGGACAGATAGCTCTTGCCCTCCGAAGCGTGGCAGCTGGTGATCATGATCTTTTTTACAGTTTCACCTGCAAAGGACAGGTTGGTGCTCAGGGTGTTGAAGGCCTCGCTGCCTGCATAGTCCAGTTCCGGAAATTTTGTGATCTTCAGCTGTTTCATGCGTTCCTCCCGGCCTTTCCGCCCACACGGCGGCAAATATCTTTGCTCAGGCGCTTCATGCGGCGCTGGAAGTTGCTGCCCTTTTTGGGCTCGGTGCCACCCACCAGGGGCACAGAGGCCAGCACCACCATGCCGGTGTACTTGCGGATCTCCTCAGCGGATTTATAGGTATCGTCCAGCAGCACCCGCAGCACCACCACACCGCAGGACAGCACAAAGCCTGCCAGGAAGCCCAGCAGGATGTTCTTGGTCTTGCTGGGGCTGAAGGGGTTGGCCGGTACCCGGGCCGAGGACATGATGGTGGGCTCGTCGGTCTTCATCTTCTCCGCAATGTAGCTTGCGCCCACCTCAGCATACTCATTGGCAATGGCTGCAGCCTCTTCGGGGTCTGCATCGGTCACCGTAATGTCCAGCATACGGGTGTCGTTGGCATTGGTCACGCTGAGCATGTTGTCCATCTGGGTATAGGTGTAGTCCAGATCCAGTGCACTGATGACCTTTTCGTGCACCTCCCACATCTCAAAGACCTTGATGTAGTCGCTGGTCAGGGCGCTGCCGATCTGAATATCTGACAGGTTCAGCACCGAGTCGTTGCGGCTGACCACATAGATGGTAGAGGTGGCCTTGTAGAGGGGGGTCACCAGCAAAAAGGTATAGAGTGCTGCCAGCACCATTCCTGCTGCGGCGGCTGCCGCAATAAACTTCCAGTGGTCCAGCAGGCCCATGCAAAGTTCCAGAAGATCAATGGTATCTTCTTCCTGCTGCGGCCGCACCTCGGAACGATAAGGTTCCTGCGTTAAAGTATCTCGCTGCACTTCGTTGCTCCTTTAAAATTCCTTGGCTTTCTCCGTGAAAAATGCGGCGTCCTCTTTTTCGGAAGAGAGCGCCGCAGGACAAAGTCGTTCTGTTTTTACTTCCGGGTCACAGCTGCAATGTAGGCCTTGCCTGCCTGCAGGTTGATCATGGTGGTGGCATCCAACACCAGCTGGACCTTACGGACCTTACGGGCCACACCGTTCACCACAACGGTCTCCTCCACGACCACACCGGCCAGAGGCAGGTTGACGATCTTGCCGTTGGGGGTCTTGACACGGATGATCACGGCAACGGTGGTGCCGCTCTCCGGCAGAGCTGCCATGGGGACCTTGACGGTGATCTTGTCCATGCCGGTCTTGTAGCCGGAGACCTTGATCTCCTTGATCTCGCTGACGGTCACGGCGTCCTTCTCAGTGCCCAGGATCTTCGCAGCTGCATCCACAGCCTCTGCAGTCAGGTACTTCTCCACGCCCTCGCCCTTCAGCTGGGTCTCTTCCTTACTGGAGTCCTCCGTGGTCTTGACCTCCACCTGCAGGCCCTCGCTGCTGACAGAACCGGAAGTAGAGACCTCAGTCTTGCCTGCATCGGCATCGGTGCCAGTCTTGCTGGGCACAGACTCCACAGCAAAAGCGGTAGCGGCAGCCATGCTCACCAGCAGAGCTGCGGAGACCATGGCGCAAACGATCTTTTTCATTTTCATAAGAATATACCCCTTTCAGACCCGTTCTCTCGGCTTTGAGAACGTCTTTATCCTAAACGTGTCTTGGGCACGCTTATTCAACTTTTTCGTAAAACAGCTGCAGCACCGCCTGCTGCAACGCATCGGCATCCGGATAAAACTCCATAAAGCCATCCTCCCCGACCTGATAGGTGCCATCCGGTTTGATGGTGTCCAGCCGGGTGTAGTCCTTTGCCGCCCAGGCCTCGTTCACCAGCTGACCTTTGGCCATGCTGGTGGTCAGGTAGGGCTGCAGGGCGTCGTAGGCGTCCACGGCAAAGTTCTGATCCTTCTGCAGTTTTTCATCCAGCTGCACCGACAGCTGTCGGATGTAGCTTTCCTGCCGCGCCATGCGGGCCTCGTTGGTGCCTACACCGACACTGCGGCGGGAGCGGACATAGGTCTCGGCCTGCTCGCCCTGCAGCGTGAGGGTCGTACCCTTGGTCATGGCCGGGTCGATGGCGGAGAAATCATCCTCCAGCGTCACGGTCACACCGCCTGCCAGATCGTTCAGGGTGGAAATGCCGTCCAGCCCCATGGCCAGATACTGGTCGATGGTCTGTCCGCCCAGCAGGTTTCCCACTGCTTCCACGGTCACCTCGCAGCTGGTCTGACGGCCATCGCCAAAGGCATAGCCCAGGCAGATCTGCTGGGTCACCGGCTCGTACCGGTCCCCCAACAGGCCCAGCACCGTCACGGGGGTCATGGTATCGCGGTCGATCTGCAGCTGCTGCACCGTCTTGTCCGCGTCATCCAGTACCACCAACCGCAGAAAGTCGGCCTGGCCGGCCTTGCGGTACTCGTAGCTGTCCTGAGTGTCGTGGTCCACACCCATGACCAGGATCGTGGTCAGGCGGCTTTTTTTGCGGTAGGTCACGCCGCCCACTTCCACAGTCTCCTGGTCGGCCTGGGGCAGCTGGGTGCGGGTCTCCGGCTTTTCTGCCCGTTTCTCCAGCCAGCGGCCCCCGCCGTACAGTACCAGCACGACCGCCAGAACGGCCAGCAATGCTGCTACAGCATGAAAAACCGTCTTGTTTTTTTGTTCTTGTTTCTTCAACGGGATCGCTGCTCCTTGCTTTGGTCCGAAACGCTCTGGGATCCCAGAGCACCTCATTCATTTATTATGCGTCACACTTCCGCAACTGTCAATAGATTTTATTTCATCTTTCCTGTTTTTTTCATGTTTTTCTGTCACATAAACGCAACCGGCCCCGGCTATGGAAAACTACCTTCCACAGCCGGGGCTGGTTCGTCTGTTTTATTTCAGGTCCAGTTCCGGCGGTACGTCGATCTGATCTGAAACATATTTCCCGTTCTTCTTGCGCTGGCGCACACACTCGGTGAGCAGATATTCGATCTGTCCGTTCACCGAGCGGAAATCATCCTCTGCCCAGGCAGCAAGGGCATCGTAGAGTTTGGCGTTCAGGCGCAGGGGCACCTGCTTTTTGGGCTCTGCCATCAGTACAGGCTGCCGCTGTTCACAATGGGCTGGGCGTCGCGGTTGCCGCACAGCACCACCAGCAGGTTGGACACCATGGCTGCCTTGCGCTCGTCATCCAGCTCTACCACCTTGTTTTCGTTCAGACGGTCCAGTGCCATTTCCACCATGCCCACGGCACCGTCCACGATCATCTTGCGGGCGTCGATGATGGCACTGGCCTGCTGGCGCTGCAGCATGACCGCTGCGATCTCCGGTGCGTAAGCCAAGTAGGTGATGCGGGCTTCCACCACCTCGATGCCGGCTTCGGCCACATTTTTCTGGATCTCGTCGCGGATGCGGGCCGCCACCACCTCGGAGGAGCCGCGCAGGCTGCCCTCATCGGCCACACCGTCGCCGGTGGTGTCCACATTGGGGGCCACATCATAGGGGTACACCCGCACCACATTGCGCAGGGCGCTGTCGCACTGCAGGGAGAGGTATTCCTTGTAGTTGTCCACATTGAACACAGCCTTGGCGGTATCGGTCACGCGCCAGATGACTGCAATGCCGATCTCCACCGGATTACCCAGACAATCGTTGATCTTCTGGCGGGAGTTGTTCAGGGTCATCATCTTGAGCGAGATCTTTTTGCTCATGGACTCGACGCTCATCTGAGCATTCTGGCCGTTATTGCCAAACAGCGCAGCCACGCTGTTCTCCTTGCTGTTCACATCTCCGCTCTGGCTCAGGCGGGTGCCGGCAGCGGGGTTGACGGCGGTACAGAAGGGGTTCACCCAGTAAAAACCCTGTCCCTTCAGGGTGCCGATGTAATCACCAAACAGGGTGAGCACCAGCGCCTCCTGCGGCTTTAACACCTTAAGACCGCAGAACAGGAAAATGCCTGCGATCCAATACGCAATGGACAAAATCAGCAGCGGCACGCCCAGAAGCATCCGGTCTGCATTCAGCAGGGTGATGCTGTAAATGAACAGGGCGATGGCCACCACATAGCCCAGCAGGGTGAGCAGCAGCGCGGCCATGCCGTTTTTGCGGGTATTCAAAATTTTCTCTTCCATAACAAGTCCCTCCTTATCAGGGTCGGAAGTGTTTCTTTGTGATATCAAAATCATATCATATTGAGCACTTTCTGTCAAGACCTCCGGCCCCGCACAACAAAAAAAAGCACCCGTTCTCCGGGGAAAATTCCCCAGAAAAGCGGGTGTTTTTGCGGGTTCAGGTCTCAGCGCTTGTACTTGGATGCAGCCTGCAGACGCTGCATGGCACGCTGCAGTGCGATCTGGCTCTGATAATATTCATGCATGCTCTTCTGGTGCTGCAGGCGCTCTTCCGCACGGATGCGGGCCGCCTCGGCACGGTTCTTGTCGATGTCCTCCGGGCGCTCGGCGCTGTCCACCAGCACCATCACATACGCGGGGGTCACCTCGGCAATGCCGTCACCCACCAGAATGTCGCGGGCTTCGCCGTTCACTTCAAAGTGCAGGATGCCCATGTGGATGGCCACCAGCACGGGGTTGTGCCCGGCCTGCACGCCATACACACCGTCGCCGGTGGGCAGCACGAGGTCCTCACAGTCGCCCTGATAGAACTCACCGCTGGAGGCCGTGATATTCAGCATGAACTTGTTCATCAGACGGCACCGCCCTTTTCCTCAGCCATCTTTTCAGCGGCCTTCTGGCGGGCATCTTCCAGCGTACCCACGTTGAAGAATGCCCACTCCGGCAGGTCATCGGCCTCGCCGTCCACGATGGCGGCAAAGCTGCGCACGGTGTCCTTCAGCGGCACATACTTGCCCTTCAGGCCGGTAAAGTTCTCGGCCACGGCAAAGGGCTGGGACAGGAACTTCTGCAGCTTGCGGGCACGGGTCACGGTCAGCTTGTCGTTCTCGTCCAGTTCGTCCATGCCCAGAATGGCGATGATGTCCTGCAGCTCCTGATAGCGCTGCAGAATGGACTGCACCTTGCGGGCCACGCGGTAGTGCTCCTCGCCCACGATGTCTGCTTCCAGAATGCGGGAAGTGGAGGCCAGCGGGTCCACAGCGGGGTAAATGCCCTGCTCCACGATCTTACGGGACAGCACAGTGGTGGCGTCCAGATGCGCAAAGGTGGTGGCGGGGGCCGGGTCGGTCAGGTCATCGGCGGGGACGTAAACGGCCTGCACCGAGGTGATGGAGCCGTCCTTCGTGGAGGTGATGCGCTCCTGCAGAGCGCCCAGCTCGTTGGCCAGAGTGGGCTGATAGCCCACGGCGGAAGGCATACGGCCCATCAGAGCCGACACCTCAGAGCCTGCCTGCACGAAACGGAAGATGTTGTCGATGAACAGCAGCACGTCCTTGTGGGTCTCTTCACGGAAGTACTCGGCCATGGTCAGGCCGGTCTCGGCCACGCGCATACGGGCTCCGGGGGGCTCGTTCATCTGGCCAAAGACCAGTGCCGTCTTGTTCAGAACGCCGGAAGCGTTCATCTCGCCCCACAGGTCGCAGCCCTCACGGGAGCGCTCGCCGACGCCGGTGAAGATGGAGTAGCCACCGTGCTCGGTGGCCACGTTGTGGATCAGTTCCTGGATCAGCACGGTCTTGCCGACGCCTGCGCCGCCGAACAGACCGATCTTGCCGCCCTTTGCATACGGAGCCAGCAGGTCGATGACCTTGATGCCGGTCTCCAGGATCTCGGTAGCAGGCTTCTGCTCCGCAAAGCTGGGAGCCTTGCGGTGGATGGGCCAGTGCGGCACATCATCCACCGGGCCTTTGCCGTCGATGGGTCTGCCCAGCGGGTCGAACATACGGCCCAGGGTGGCTTCGCCCACCGGTGCGGTCAGGCCGTGGCCGGTCGCCTGCACGGTCATGCCCTTGCCGAGACCTTCGCTTGCGGAAAGCATGATGCAGCGCACCGTCGTTTCGTTGACGTGCTGCGTCACTTCCATGGTGCGTTCGGTGCCCTCAGCGGTCACCGTCAGCGCCTCCTGCAGGGCAGGCAGCTTGCCTGCTGCGAACTGCACGTCCACAACAGGACCCGCTACGCGGATAATAGTTCCCTGTAACATAACGATTGCCTCTTATATTATAAGTTCGTTCTTTTCTTTAATCCCGCTTCTGCACAGCAGCTGCACCACCGATGATCTCGGTGATCTCCTGGGTGATGGAGCCCTGACGGGTGCGGTTGTACTCCAGCTGCAGATCGCGGATCATGTCGTTCGCGCTCTTGGTGGCGGAATCCATGGCGGTCATGCGGGCGCTCTGCTCGGCGCAGTAGCTCTCGGTCATGGCACCAAAGATCATGCCATGCATGTAGATGGGCGCGGTCTGCTCGAACACCGTCCAGGCGTCCGGGAACATCTCCACCTCGCCGCTGGGATCACCAAAGCCCTTGGGGGCGGGCTGCAGATGCTCGCGGTCCAGCGGCAGCAGACGCACCATGGTGGGCTCGCTGGTCAGTGCATTCTCGATCCTGGTGTAGACGAGGTAGATCTCATCCAGCTTGCCGGACTTGAAGTCGTCGATGGCGTCCATCGTGATGTCGCGGGCGCGCTGCAGGGTGGGCGCGGTGGCACTGTAGCGGAACTCTTCCACCAGACGCGGGTCCTTGTGGTACAGTGCGCGGTAACCCACCTGACCGATCACATAGAACCGGTCGTTCTCATCCGCGTGTTCCTTGAGGAACCGGAGAATGTTCTGGTTGAATGCACCGGCCATGCCCTTGTCTGCCGTCAGCACCAGATAGGCGCGGCGGGGGTTCGACTTTTCGTTGGTACGGTCGTGGAAGAACGGGTGCACCGGCTCCTCCGGCAGATGAGGCACCACCCGGGAGATGGTGTCGCGCATGCGGTTGAAGTAGGGCGAAACGTTCTGGTAATTCTTGCGCGCCTTGCGGAGCTTGGACGAGGAGATCAGGTACATGGCGTTCGTGATCTTCATGGTGTCCTGAATGCTCTCAATGCGCTCTTTCAGCAGCTTACTGGACGGCATGGCTGTCGCCTCCCGCATATGCTTTCCAGGCGTTCAGGATGGCATCGACCTCATCGGGTTCGAGCTTGCCGGTGGCGGTGATCTTGTCCATCGTGCCGGACACATCCGCGCGGAACTGGCGCACAAATGCGGAAGTCTTGGTGCGCAGCTCGGCCGTGGGGATCTCGTCGAGCACGCCATGCGAAGCCAGCGTGAGCAGGACCACCTGCTCTGCGTCGGACTTAGGCTGATACAGCGGCTGCTTGAGCATCTCCATCAGGGCCTTGCCGTGATCCAGCTGGCGGCGGGTCTCGGCGTCCAGATCGGAGCTGAACTGGGCAAAGGACTCCATGTCCTTGTACTGTGCCAGCTCGATACGCAGGTTGGCGTTGGCCTTCTTCATGGCCTTGGTCTGGGCTGCGCCGCCCACACGGGACACCGACAGACCTACGTTGACAGCCGGGCGGTTGCCGGCGTTGAACAGGGCACTCTCCAGGAAGATCTGGCCATCGGTGATGGAAATGACGTTGGTGGGGATGTAAGCGGAAACGTCGCCTGCCTGGGTCTCGACGATGGGCAGTGCGGTGATGGAACCGCCGCCCAGGTCATCACGCATGCGGCAGGAGCGCTCCAGCAGACGGGAGTGCAGATAGAACACATCGCCGGGGTAAGCTTCACGGCCGGGAGAACGGCGCAGCAGCAGCGAGATGGCACGGTAGGCCACCGCATGCTTGGACAGATCGTCGTACACGATCAGCACGCTCTTGCCCTTGCCCATGAAGTACTCGGCCAGCGCAGTGCCGGCATAAGGGGCGATGTACTGCAGCGGTGCCGAGTCGGACGCGGTAGCCGCCACGATGGTGGTGTAGCTCATGGCACCGTGCTTCTGCAGGTCGCCTGCCACGCGGGCGATGGAAGAAGCCTTCTGGCCGATGGCCACATAGATGCACAGCACATCCTTGTCCTTCTGGTTCAGGATGGCGTCGGTTGCAATGGAGGTCTTGCCGGTCTGGCGGTCGCCGATGATCAGCTCACGCTGGCCGCGGCCGATGGGGAACATGGAGTCGATGGCCAGGATGCCGGTGTGCAGCGGGGTGTCCACGCTCTGGCGCTCCAGGATGCCGGGGGCCTGCTTCTCGATGGGGTTGTAGCCCTCTGCCTCAATGGGGCCCTTGCCGTCGATGGGCTCGCCCAGGGGGCTGATGACGCGGCCCAGGAAGCCGTCGCCTACCGGGATGCCGGCGCGCTTGCCGCTGCGGGTCACCAGAGTGCCCACGCCCACTTCCTCGATCTTGTCAAACAGCATGATGCCCAGATGATCGGGCTCCACGCTTTCCACCATACCCTTTGCACCGTTGTCAAAGGTAACGATCTCGCCGTAAACGGCCTGATCCATGCCCTTGACGTCCACAACGCCGTCGGCTGCGGAGATCACGGTGCCGCCCTCTGCGGTCGTGGCGGCGGGCTTGTAGTCCTCCACACGGGTCTGCATCACAGCCAGGCTGGGCGCATCCGCCGTAATGGCGGCCAGAGCGCTCTTGCCGGAGTTGTCGAACACACGGTCGCCCACCTGCAGCACATAGCCGGAGATCAGGTCCGGCTCCACGCTGACGGTCAGCTCCACCTCAGCGGCGCCGTACTGCTTTTTCAGCTGGGTGCGGATGCGCTCCACGGCGTCCTCAGCCGGGGTACGGGCACAGTGCAGATAAGCCTTTAAAATCTCAGACGCGCTTGCCATCGCTCTCCCCCGCTTTCTGCAGCAGGTCGTCCAGCATACGGGCATCATCCTGCTGCGTGAGGTTGCGCTCCAGCACCTTTGCGCACATGGTGCGGGTCAGGTCGGCGATCTGTGCGTCGGCCTGGCGCAGCTTGCTGGCGCGCTCTGCTTCTGCAGCTGCCTTGCCCTCGGCCACGATGGCGTCGGCCTGACGCTGTGCCTCAGCCAGCAGCTGTTCCTTCTGTTTTTCGGCCTGCTGTGCGCTCTCTTCGCGGCGGGCAGCGGCCTCAACGTCCACATTGTGCAGCTTGTCGTTTGCTGCAGCCAGGGCAGCTTCTGCCCTGGTCTTTGCATCCTGCGCATTGGCCAGCTCATCGTCCACCATCTTCTGGCGCTTGTCCAGCACGTCCTGCACAGGCTTGAACAGGAACTTGCGCAGCAGCGCGTACATGATGAGAACGTTGACCACGGTCCACAGCAGGTTGATATCGAGTTTCAGCATTCGTTCACGCCTCCATTATCAGCCCAGGAACAGGATGATCAGCAGTGCAACAACGAAGCCGAAAATTGCGGTACCTTCTGCCAGAGCAGCGCCCAGCAGCAGGTTGGTCTGGATCTTGCTGGCAGCCTCGGGCTGACGGGAGATAGCCTCCGTTGCCTTACCGGTTGCAATACCAATGCCAATGCCGCCGCCAATGCCGGTCAGCGCTGCAATGCCAGCGCCCAGAGCAATCAAACCGTTCATAAGTAAAATCTCCTTTATTATCAAATTTGTGCTGCCTTCTCCCAGCGGGAAGGCGTTTGGTGGTTATTCCTCTCCGCCGATGCTCTCTTTCATGAACAGCGAGGTCAGGAACACAAAGACGTAGGTCTGGATCAGGCCGTCGAACAGGTCAAAGTAGAGACTGAACACGGCAGGAACGAAAACGGGCACCACCAGCTTGATCAGCTCCATGATGACGAATGCGCCAAGCACGTTGCCGAACAGTCGCATGCACAGGCTGGTAGGCCGGATGGCGATCTCCAGAATGTTCATGGGGGTCATGACCGGGGTGGGGGCAGCCAGGCTCTTGAGGAAACCGACGCCGCCGCGTGCGCGGATGCCGGAACCTTCAATGAGCACGATGCTCATCAGGGCCAGCGCAGCGGTCACGTCCAGATCCTTCGTGGGGGGCTTGACGCCGAACACGCCGATCAGGTTCGAGCAGGCAATGTAGATGGCCACGGTCATCAGGTAGGGCACATAACATGCGCCCTCCTTGCCCAGCAGGCCTTCAAAGAAATTTTTGCCCGCAGTGTAGGCCATTTCCAGCACAGCCTGACGCTTGCTGATGTGGTCTACCTTCAGGTTACGGGTGAGCAGGATGGAACCCAGCACGACCAGCACCATGATCACCCAGCTGATGACCACGGATTCCGGGATCTGCAGCGGGCCGACCTTGACGTACTCGACGGTGAGCTCTTCCATCAGGGCTTGGGTCAACTTGTTCATTTATTTTTCCTCCTTCCTGAAGAATGGGGTCCGGGTCTGAGGGTCGGTTCCGGCGATATTCTGCCCCGCAAAAGGGCTGCACCGCACACCGGCTCCACACCTTCTTATCGCATGAAGAAAAGGCCAAAGAACGTGAAAAAAGCAAGGAAGGCGCTGGTGTTCAAAGCCCTGCGCGCCCTCCTTTTTTCCGGTTCGTTCGTCTTTTTCCGTTCAGTATGATAGTACGATTGACGAAAATTGACAAGCCCCTTCTTCAACATTCTACCTTTTGTTATATCGCACTTCACCAGCAGGCGGTAAAAATTGTGCCATTCGCTTTGTTTATGCGGAATATGTTGCACTATTTCCACAGTTTTCTTACCTGTTTCTACGCTTTTCAGGGGGGTGGCAGGCGCAAAATACACCCGCTGTAGAATTTTTATATAACCGGTATATAAAAATCGTATAGATCCCATGCCTGTCATGTGTCCGCCAAGTTTGACAGAACTTTGTCGATACCTATTTATAAAAGAAAGTGTCCGGTTTCCTGCGGGATCAGGCCGCCTTCTTTTCACCGCGGCGGAACAGCAACCGGAAAATGGCACGGGCAAGCGGGCCGCAGTACAGCATCTGCCAGCACAGAGCCATGGGCATGTTGCAGCCCCAGGTGTGCACCCAGGTGCCGAAGCTCGGCTCCTTGAACAGCAGCGTTGCCACCAGGCTTATCACCGGGCACATGATGCAGACAATCATCAGCATGCGATCGGCCCGGCCGCCAGCAGCTGCAGCAGAGGTTTTCCACAAGAGGGGGCCAAGGTTGGGCAGAGCGCGCAGAAACGCCGGTCTGCGGACCGTTTTTGTTGTATTTTGCCGGTTGTTTTCAAGGTTTCAACAAAAATTTGTCTATTTCTTTGTATAGTCTGCGAATGGACAAACGATGCACCCGCATGTATAATAAAGCCAGAAACCAGAGAAGTACAGCAGAAGCTCAAATGAGAGCTAATCCCGCTGACTTGAAGCAGAAAGGAGCGAGACCGATGGTCGATATGGAACCCGCACAGCAGGGACAGGCTGTCGGGATTCGCTGAGAAGCAAAACAGAGGCTCACCACAAACGGGATGTTTCCCCCGTATAAAAACACAACGATAACGAGCCAGTCTTGAGCGTCAACATTGCGATATAACGACAACCTGTCGATAAACTCAGACCCCCGGCAATTCAAATAGATCCGCCGAAGGTGATCACCGATGAAGGTATCTTTTGTACGGAGACAGTTATTTGAATAGCAAAAAAGGAGTTCTACCAATGTACTAGTCAAGGTGCCCCGGCAAATCTAACTCGAAAGAATGTGGTAATATGAAATTCATTTTCAGAATCTCGGTGCCGCACTCCATCAGTTGAGAAAAGGGTCATTCCAATGTTCTAGTGTAAATCGTTCCCCTTGATTCCATCCCCGGTTTTCAGGTGTGTTTGATGTTTCTAAGGAGAGTCACCCTATGAAACGTTTACTCCGAAAATGAGGAAACCCAAGGAGAAGAGGCTTATGACTCCGAAGAAGTAAGTATCCAGCCGGACGAGGGCTTGCAACCGCCTCGTCCGGCTGGTTTTATTTTGCCCGGTATCTACTGGTAGTTTATTCAAATTTTATGCAGCTCCGTTAAATCCGGTTCTTGCATTTTCATCCCCCTATGGTATACTGGCAAAAAAAGGGAGGTGCATTTTATGCAGTTGGCTTTTTCCTGGTGGCAGCTCTTTGACGTCCTTTTGAGTATTTTATGGCTGATCTCCGGCATCCGTGATTTTATGGGCAAAGACCCTCTGATCCGTCTCCCCTTCAACCAGTACGAACGGGACCCGGAATATCGTGCCTTCTGGCAGAAGAAAAACGGCGTGTTTTACATGCTCAACAGCATCGCCTTTCTGATCTTAACCTTCACACCTGTTACATCGCTGATCTACCGCATCATCTTCGGCATCGCCATCGTGGGAGATCTTCTCTATCTGGTTGCCTACGAGGCTTGGGAGCACAGCGCAGACTGACCCGCCGGGAAAGGAGTGTGCCATGAACCTGCATCTTTCCGACTGGGAGTGGCTGCGTGTCGTCACCTCTTTGCTGTTCATCTGGCGCGGCATCCAGGATCTGCGTGATCGCAGCGGAACAGCCTGGAAAACCGAGGACGAGCGCAAAAACTTCCGCAAATTTTCCGGTGTGACCCTGATCCTCGGCGGTGCAGCCTTTCTGTTCAATACAATTTTGCCGGACATCGAGCCGTGGAATATCATTCTGCTGGTAGCGGCATATCTGGCCTGCATCGGTTTTGTCATCTCCAACCTGTGCTACCACGGCAGCCGGGACGACAAGGATATAAAATAGCTTCCGCCTCTTGCACTCCCTTTCTCATCCTGCTACAATGAGAAAAAATGCAGGAGGTATTTTGTTATGGTCAAGCATATCATTCTGTGGCAGCTGAAGGACGAGCTGTCCGACGCCGAAAAGGCCGCCGTGAAGGCCGGCATCAAGGAAGACCTGGAGGGCCTTGTGGGCCAGGTGCCCGGCCTGCTGGAAGTGCATGTGAACATCAACGGCCTGCCCACTTCCAACGCCGATGTGATGCTGGACACCACGCTGGAGAGCTTTGAGGCCCTGAAAGGCTACGCCGTGCATCCCGCCCATGTGGCCGTGGCCGACGGCAAGGTGCGCCCCTACACCAAGACCCGCGTGTGCATGGACTACGAGGTGTAAAACCCTCTCAGTCTCGCATCCGCTCGACAGCTCCCCCGATGGGGGAGCTTTTTTGCGTGTGCTGTAAAATTTCAAAAGCTCGCCCTTCGGGAGAGCTGTCAAAACCGGCAGGTTTTGACTGAGAGGGTTCTTTCTTCATATTTTTATTGACAAACCCGCTTTTTTTGCGTATTATAAACATAATAATGGCATTGGCTGAGAAGAGAAGAGTACGCATCGTCTGCGCCTGACAGAAAGCCCGAAGGATGGAAGCGGGCAGGCCGCGCGGTGCGGAACATGGTCTCGGAGCCTGCACGGGTGAACAGTGAGCCCGTGACGGTGTGGCGTCCGTTAGCGCGCCGGGCTGGTTTTTACGCCAGCACAAGGTCTTGCCCGCAAGGGCAGGGCGAAGCAAGGTGGTACCACGAAAGTGCAGCGCTCTCGTCCTTGTCCGGTTCAAATACCGGCAGGGCGGGAGCGTTTTTCGTTGCAATGCCAAAAGGAAAGGAAGAATTACCCCTATGAGTGAACACAAGACATTCTACATCACGACCCCCATCTATTACCCCAGCGACAAGCTGCACATCGGCCACAGCTACACCACCGTGGCCTGCGACGCACTGGCCCGCTTCAAGCGCATGCAGGGCTACGACGTCATGTTCCTGACCGGCACCGACGAGCACGGCCAGAAGATCCAGGACAAGGCCGCCGATGCCGGCGTGACCCCCAAGGAGTATGTGGACAAGATCGTGGCCACCGTCAAGGATCTGTGGAAGCTGCTGGACGTCAGCTACGACCGCTTCATCCGCACCACCGACGACTACCACATGGAGTCCTGCCAGAAGATCTTTACCAAGCTCTACGAGCAGGGTGACATCTACAAGGGCGAGTACATCGGCCACTACTGCAAGCCCTGCGAGAGCTTCTGGACCGACAGCCAGCTGGTGGACGGCAAGTGCCCGGACTGCGGCCGCGAAGTCTACGATGCCCACGAGGAAGCCTACTTCTTCAAGACCAGCAAGTACGCTGACCGCCTGCTGAAGCTCTACGAGGAGAACCCCCAGTTCATCCAGCCCGAGAGCCGCAAGAACGAGATGATCGCCTTCATCAAGCAGGGCCTGCAGGATACCTGCGTGTCCCGTACCTCGGTCAAGTGGGGCATCCCCGTGCCCTTCGACCCCAAGCACACCATGTATGTGTGGGTGGACGCTCTGAGCAACTATATCTCTGCACTGGGCTACGGCAACGAGACTTATCACGATTACGATAAGTTCTGGCCGGCCGACCTGCACATGGTGGGCAAGGAAATCCTGCGTTTCCACACCATCCTGTGGCCTGCCATGCTGATGGCACTGGATCTGCCGCTGCCTAAGCGGGTGTTCGGCCACGGCTGGCTGCTGATGAACGGCGGCAAGATGTCCAAGTCCGTGGGCAACGTCGTGGACCCCGTCATCCTGTGCGACCGCTACGGCGTGGATGCCATCCGCTACTTCCTGCTGCGTGAGATCCCCTTCGGCAACGACGGCATGTTCACCAACGAGGCCCTGATCAACCGCATCAACAGCGACCTGGCCAACGACCTGGGCAACCTGCTCAGCCGCACTGTGGCCATGTGCGAGAAGTACTTTGGCGGCACTGTGCACAATGTGCCCGGCACCGAGGCCATCGACACTGAGCTGGAGACCATGATCAACGAGCTGACCGGCAAGGTCACCGCCGACATGGACAAGCTGACCATCCCGCAGGCTCTGGTGGAGATCTTTGCAGTCATCCAGCGCGCCAACAAGTACATCGACGAAACGGCTCCCTGGGCACTGGCCAAGGACGAAGCCAACAAGACCCGTCTGGAGAGCGTGCTGTACCACCTGTGCGAGGCTCTGCGCGTGAGCGGCATCCTGCTGAACGCTTACCTGCCCTCCACCGCACCCAAGATGATGGATCAGCTGGGTCTGGATGCCTCCGCGCTGGACCTGGCCAAGACCGTTTACGGCGCACAGGAGACCTACACCGTGCACAAGGGCGATGCCCTGTTCCCCCGCATCGACGTGGCCAAGGAGATCGCCCACCTGAAGGAAGAGGACGAGAAGCGCAAGGCTGCTGCCGAGGCCGCCAACAAGGCAAAGGCCGAGGCCGAGAAGAAGGCCGCTGCCCCCGCCGAGGAGAACGGTGTGGACTTCACCCACGAGGAAGAGATCGACTTTGACACCTTCTGCAAAGTGGAGCTGCGCGTGGCCGAAGTGCGCGCCTGCGAGAACCTGAAGGAGAGCAAGAAGCTGCTGCACCTGACCGTGTTTGACGGCGAGCGCGAGCGCTGCATCCTGTCCGGCATCGCCAAGTGGTTCAAGCCGGAGGACCTGATCGGCAAAAAGATCGGCATCGTGTGCAACCTGGCACCCCGCCCGATGATGAAGGGCAAATACGTCAGCGAGGGCATGATCTTTGCTGCCGACACCGCCGACGGCGGCTGCTCCATTGCATTCTACGGCGACGACACCCCGGTCGGCAGCCGCATCCACTAAGCCATGGAGAAAACGACGCTTTCCCGTGCGGAAAAGCTGGACCGGATCTTCGGCACGCCGGTATATGCCGTGCTGCTGGCCATTTTCTGCAACGTGCTGTGGGGTTCGGCATTTCCCTTTATCAAGCTGGGCTACCGCCTGTTTTCCATTGATTCCGGCAACACCGCCTCCATCTTCTGCTTTGCAGGGGTGCGGTTCATGCTGGGCAGCTTTTTGGTGCTGCTGGGCAGTGTCCTGCTGCAGAACCGGGTGCCCAAACTCCCCCGCGGCAAGGTGGCGGCCGAGTGCTGCGCCCTGGGCCTGTGGCAGACCACGACCCAGTACGCGTTCTACTACATCGCCGTTGCCATGCTGACGGGTGCCTTCGGCGGCATCCTGAACAGCACCCAGAGCTTTCTGGGCGTCATCTTTGCCCACTTCCTCTACGGCAATGCCGACCGCATGACCCCCGCCAAGCTGCTGGGCTGTGTGCTGGGTTTTGCCGGAGTGCTGATTGGCACCCTCGGCAACCACGGCAGCGGCAGCAGCTGGGGCATCTTCTGCATGCTGCTGGCCACGGTCATCTTTACCCTGTCCGGCCCGTGGAACAAGGCCGTGACCAAAAAGGCCGACAGCTTTGCGGTCTGCTTTATCAACCTGTTTGTGGGCGGCGCAGCCCTGTTTGTGCTGGGCACTGCGCTGGGCGGACATCTGGGCAGTGTGAACCCGCTGGGCATCCTGGTGCTGCTGTATCTGGCCTTCATCTGCGGAGCCGGCTATGTGCTGTGGGCCCTGTTGATGAAGAACAACCCCGTCAGCCGCATTGCCATCTTCGGATTCGTGAACCCTGTAGTCAACGTGCTGCTGAGTGCTGTGCTCAACGGCGAGCCCCTGTTCCGCTGGCAGTATCTGGCAGCTCTGGTGTTCGTGTGTGTGGGCATCTGGCTGGTGAATAAGGCACCCGCCCAAAAGGAGAAGGTATGACCGGCCCGATTTTTGACACCCATGCTCATTACAGCGCCCGCGCCTTTGACGCCGACCGCTTTGCCCTGCTGGACAGTCTGCCCGCAAAGGGCGTGGTGGGCGTGTGCGAGCAGGCCACCCACTCCGGGGACGCACCCCGGGTGCTGGAGCTGGCCCACCGCTACCCCTGGGTGGTGGCGGCCATTGGCATCCACCCGGAAAGCCTGCTGCCTGCCGCCGACTGCGGCGAAGATGGCCCCGCCCCCACGGTGTCGGTATACGGCGGCGACTGGGCGGCCGAGATGCACGCCCTTGCCCCCTGCTATGAGGACCCCAAGGTGGTGGCCGTGGGCGAATGCGGGCTGGACTACCATTGGCCCGTGCCCAAGGACGCCCAGCTGGCCCTGTTTGAAGCCGAGATCCGTCTGGCGCTGGAACTGGACAAGCCCATTATCGTGCACGACCGGCAGGCCCACGCGGATGTCTATGCCCTGCTGAAAAAATACCGGCCCAAGGGCATCGTGCACTGCTATTCCGGCAGTGCGGATGACGCCGTGTGGCTGGCACAGCAGGGTCTGTACATTGGCTTTGGCGGTGCCTGCACCTTCCAGGGAGCCAAGCGAGCGGCAAAAGCCATTGCCGCCCTGCCGCTGGAAGCCATCGTGCTGGAGACGGACTGCCCCTATATGGCCCCGGAGCCGGTGCGCGGCACCCGCTGCGACAGCAGCCTCATCCGCTATGTGGGTGAGTACATCGCCCAGCTGAATGGCATTTCTGCGGAAGAGGTGTTCCGCACCACGGCCGAGAACGCCCGCCAGGTGTACGGCCTGTAATATTTCCCCGCAAGATACAGGGTCTGTGCCCTGTTTCTGGATAAATCAAGCTTTAGAATCCATACTGTTATAAGGAGATTTCTATCATGAAAGCACGCATTCCCAAACACCGCGAGTTCATCATCAACTTCCCCGACAGCATCGACAACGCCAAGGCCAACGAGGGCTGGGCAAAGCTGCAGCAGATCGTGGAGGACTACAAGAAGGCACACAACGGCGCTTCTGTTTACGCTCCCACCTTCATCGAGGACTGCGAGCCCGAGGTCAAGAAGCTGCAGGAAGAGTACGGCTTCGAGTACACCGTCGAGTACGTTCAGTAAGCTCTGAGTTTTCAGTATATTGCATTAAAAAGAGCAGAGCGTTCCAGCCAGCTGGCTGGAACGCTCTGCTCTTTTTGTTGCTTATTTCAGTTCCATATTGATGGACTTTTCCGTAAAGCCGTAGTTCCGGTACATCTCATACGCCTTTTTATTTCTGGCGTTCACCTGCAGCTCGATGGTGTCACATCCCTTTTCCGCCTTGAGCTGCTTCACTTTTTCAAAGAACTGGTGGCCGATGCCTTTGCCCCTGTACGCTTCCTCCACCGCCATGGTACTAACGAACAAAACATCCTTTGTTACCTGCGCCGGGCCTTCCACATGGCGCTTGAAGACTTCCAGAACACCAACAACGATGCCGTCCGTCTCGGCAATATACCAGCTGTCCCCTTTCAGGAGCTCAGCAAACAACCCTTTTGTAACCAACGGACTAGCCGGTTTGTAGACATCCGGCCGCCACTCGACATGCATCTGCTGCACCTGATCCATAATAGCAGAAAATCGGTCATAATCCTGCATTTGTGGGGTACGGATCGTTATTTTCATCTCGTTTTTTCCTTGTTGTATCAAAAGCACCTTGTCTGACACGGTTTCGGGTCCAGACAAGGCATTTTGAGTTTCTTTTCAGTTGTCTGCTTCCACCTTGCTCAGCAGGATGCGGTCGTTGTCCAGCGTCTTGCCGGCATTCTCGCGGAACTTTTCCAGCAGGTCGTCCACGGTCATCCGGCTGCGCTCTTCGCCCTGCACGTCGAACACGATGCGGCCCGCATCCATCATCAGGGTGCGGTTGCCCAGTTCCAGCGCCTGATGCATGTTGTGAGTGACCATCAGGCAGGTGATCTTCTTTTCGGCCACGATGTTCCGGGTCAGCTCCAGCACCTTTTCCGCCGTGGCGGGGTCCAGAGCGGCGGTGTGCTCGTCCAGCAGCAGCAATTTGGGGGTGACCAGCGTGGCCATGAGCAACGTCAGCGCCTGCCGCTGGCCGCCGGACAGCAGGCCCACCGGCTGTTTCATGCGGTCCTCCAGGCCCATGTCCAGCAGAGAGAGCTTCTCGCGGAACAGTTCTTTATCCTTGCGGGAGATGCGAGAGAAGATGGCGTGGGGCGCGGTCCCGGCACGCAGGTAGGCCAGCGCAAGGTTTTCCTCAATGGTCATATTGGGGGCTGTGCCTTTGAGGGGATCCTGGAACAGGTGGCCGATGACCTTGCTGCGCTGGTGCTCCGGCTCAAAGGTGATGTCCTGCCCGCCCAGCACGATGCTGCCCTCGTCGGCGATGAATCCGCCGGTGATGGCATTGAACAGGGTGGACTTGCCCGCGCCGTTGGAACCCACGATGGTGGCAAAGTCCCCGGCTTCCATGTGCAGGCTCACTCCGTTCAGAGCCACCTTTTCGTTCACGGTACCGGGGTTGAAGGTCTTATGCAGGTCGTTCAGCTGCAGCATTTCCATCTTACTTTCCCTCCTTCACGGCCGCGGCGCGGCGGGCACGGGCGGCATGTTTGCGCTTTTCAAAGGCAAAATGCTCCCGGATGGCTGGCATCGAAATGGCCACGGCCACAATGATGGCCGACACCAGTTTCATGGCAGCGGCCGGCACATTGAAGCGCAGAGCCACAGCCACGATAAAACGGTACAGGCAGCTGCCGAACACCACGCCCAGAATGCGGCGCAGCATGGTGCGCTTGCCCACAAGGGTCTCGCCGATGATCAGGGAGGCCAACGCAATGGTGACCATGCCGGTGCCCACGTTGATGTCACAGCTCTTCTGGTACTGGGCCAGCAGACCGCCGGACAGCGCACACAGCGCACCGGACACGCACAGGCCCACGGTAATGGTAAAGGCCGGGTTGATGCTGGAGGCCCGCACCATGGCGGTGTTGTCACCGGTGGCCCGGATGGACAGGCCCAGCCGGGTGCCCAGAAAGCCCAGCATGGCGGCGCAGGCCAGGGCGATGATCACCCCCACCAGCACCAGCTTGTACCAGCTGCCCAGAAAGCCCAGCGACTTTTTGGCCAGCGAGAAGATGGTCTCGGTCTTGACCAGCGACATGGTGGAGGAAAAGCCCATGGCCGCCAGATTGATGGTGTACAGGCCGGTGTTGACGATGATACCGGCCATGATGCTTTCCACACCAAGGCGGGTCTGCAAAAACGCAGTGACAAAGCCGGAGCACACGCCCGCCGCCATGGCCGCCGCAAGGGCCAGAATGGGGTGGCCGGTCAGTGCTACCTGACAGGCCACCGCACAGCCCAGGGTAAAGCAGCCGTCGGTGGACAGGTCTGCGATGTTCAGGATGGAATAGCTCAGAAACAGTGCCAGCGCCACCAGAGCGTAGATACAGCCAAGCTCCAGCGCGGTCTGGATGACGTTGAGCGAAAAGATACTCGCCAGCATGGTGTGTACTCCTTTAAAATACGGTTATTTTTACACGGCCTCGCCCTCTCCGTCACGGCTCACGCCGTGCCACCTCTCCCAGCGTGAGAGGCCTTGGCATTGCGGTCATGTTCCCGGTTCTGCCAAAGGCTCTCCCTTTGGGAGAGCTGACATTGCGAAGCAATGGCTGAGAGGGCGAGGTTGCTTTTCAGTTCAAGGCATCTTTAGGAGAAGTTCTCCGCCGTGGTCACTTCCACGATCTCGGTGCAGTAGGGTTTGAAGGCTTCCTTCAGGCCGTCCAGCTTGTCACCCTCAAAGCCCAGAGCGGCGGCGGTCTCGGTGTTGATGGTCACAATGCCGTTGTCAAAGGTCTGGTAGGGCATCTCGGCGGCACTCTTGCCATCGCACAGGATCTCGGCCACCATGTCGGCGGTGGCCTCGCCCAGCTGGACGTAATCCACGCCGTAACCCACAAAGGCACCGTTCAGGGCAAAGCTGTCGGCACCGGTGAAGTGCATCACGCCGGCCTCGGTGAAGGTCTCGTAGATGGACAGCTCAGCAGTCATGATGGTGTTGTCGGTGGGGGTGAACACGGCCTTGACCCCGGCAGCCACCAGGGCTTCGGCAGCCATCTGCACCTCAGCGGTGGTGGTGCCGTTCTTTTCAATGTACTGGATGCCCTTTTCGTCGCAGAAAGCCTTGGCATCGGCGATGGCCTGCGTGGAGGAATCCTGGCTCAGGTCATACAGCAGGCCGATGGTGTTGATCTCCGGGTCTGCGGCAAGGATCAGGTTCATGATGGCGGCGGTGTTCAGGGCGTCGGAGGTGCCGGTCATGTCCTCACCGCCGTCAAAGCCTGCAGCAGCGGGGTCGGTGACGGCGGAGTACACCACCGGGATCTCGGTATCTTCCACAGCGGCCAGCATGGTGGCGGCGGTGGGGGTGGCCACAGCCACGATCACGTCCACGCCATCGGCCACCAGGTCGGCGCCGATCTGGTTCAGGTTGCTCTGGTCGGCCTGTGCGTTGGCGTAGTAATCAGCGTAGTCAAAGGTGACGCCCTTTTCCTTGCCCAGCTCGTCCAGACGGCTCTCCACGGATGCCACGATCTGGTTGAGGGAAGCATGATCCACATAGTTGACGATGCCCACCTTAAAGGTCTCACCGGCCACGGCGCTGGAAGCGGCCTCGGAGGAAGCGGCGGTGCTGGTGGAGGCGGAAGATGCTGCGCCGCCGCAGCCGGTCAGTGCCAGTGCGGAAACGGCGGAAGCGGCCATGGCGGCCTTCAGGAAGCTGCGGCGGGAGATCATGTTCATGGTTTTCATAGTGGTTAACTCCTTTCCCGGAGCGGGCGGCATAAAAAAGACCCGCTCCCTTTGCGGGACGGGTCTTTCCAACGAAAAACGACCCTGTCCCTGTGTGTTATCCACAAGGACAGGATCGGTAAAATACGATTCTGCGGTGCCACCTTGCTTGCCCTGCTGTCAACGCAGAGCCTCTCACGGAGAGCCAACACTCCCCTGCCCTGTAACGGAGGCTTCCGTCCCAAGCTACTGGGGAACTTTCCCGTTTGCCCGGCCCTCGGCGGCCCACGAAACTCTGCCCCGCTCTCGCCCGTTTGCACTGTCCGGGCTCACTGCAGATGCGCTGTGCAGTTTCTCTTCCGCCTCATCGGTTTGATTGCATTATACACTTTATCTGCGTAAAGTCAAGAGGCAATGCAAAAATTTTTTTGCAGGTTTCCGGCAAAGTCACACTTTGCTCTTTTTACGCTTGCGCCACACAAAGTATGCCGTGTACACCAGCCATACCGGCAGGGCGGCCAGCGTTCCCGTGCGGCTCAGGGCAAGGCCGTCGGCCTGATACACAAAGTCGATGCTGCTGGTGCCCGCCGGGCACAGCACCGCCATCATACCGTCATCCACCCGCACAATGTCGGTCTGCTCCCCATTGACATAGGCCGTGAAGCCGTCATCGTAGGGCACCGAGAAGAACACGAGGTTTGCATTCTCCAGCGTGATCTCCGCGTGGAAGCCGGCATTGTTCATCTGGAACATGCTGCACGCCTGGGCGCGGCGATTAGCACAGTCCTGCACATAGGCGTCGTAGGTCAGCTCGCTCTGCTTTTCGTTGGGCAGCTCGGCGAGGTATTTGCCGTAAACGGCAGCGTCCTCATCGCTGAACACCAGTGCCCGCATCAGCAGGTTGGCACGGGAGTTCTTGTTCACCTGCCCGTAGGTCTCCTCGGTCACATAGTAATCGTAGGTAAAGCCCATGGGAACGTAATTTTTATTCTTGTACAGCACAAAACCGTCCAACTCGTCATAATAGGCCCAGCCGTCGTCGGCCTGGCTCTCAAAGTCCGCCTGCTGTTCCGGTGTGGTGATGAGGTATTCCACACTCAGCAGGCCCCGCAGGGCATAATTGGAGAGTTCCGGTTCACTGCGCACATCCCGCTTGACGCCCAGGGCCGGGTAAAAGCTGAGGATGCTGGGGGCCGCCGTGCTGCCGAAATATTGCAGGCAGCTCTTGTCCAGCCACATGCCGATGTTGTCGTGGATCTTGTAGGTGTCCACGCGGTAATCGCCTTCCGGCAGATCCTCCTTCAGCAGCAGGGCGTTGTTGTCCTGCTCCACAAGATCGCTGTCGGTGTACCATTGGCCGAACTTGCCGATGCCGATGTGCACCATACTGAACACGCAGGCAAAAGCCACCACCGCCGCCGTCATGCGCTGGGCAAAGCGGCTATCTGCCCGCCATTTCTGGCAGATCAGACGGTAGAACAGCAATCCGCCCAGGCCAAAGCCCAGCACCACGAAATACTGGCCGGGGTTCTTGAGCACACCCAGAGACCAGGTGCCGGTGTCGTTGTCCAGCACGGGCACCAGTGCAAAGGCCAGCGTAGCCAGCATGATCCAGCCAAGGCCCCGGGCCGGGGTGTCCAGATCGGTGTTGTGATCTTCCAGCGCATTCACGGTCATCGCCGCGAGGATGAGCACCGGCATATAGTACCAGCGGGCATAGTAGCTGGAGTTGAGCGCGTAGAATGCGCTGTTCAGGATGGGCACCAGCGCGCACACGGCGCACACCGCCACAATGCGCTTTTTGCTGTCGCCATGGCGGGCACGCCAGTAGGCCAGCGCACCTGCCAGACTGCACAGGGGCAGATAGGCCGACATGCTGGTCCACTTGATGACGCCTTCCGACCAGATGGAGGTCAGGTAGGGAGAATCCGGCGGCATCACCCAGCTGAGCAGGATGGCCAGATACTGCTGCACCTTTCCGTAGGTCAGAAAGCCCCATCCGGACGCAAGGTCGATGGTGCGCGGGTTCTGCAGCAGGCTCAGCACCGCCGGGATCAGCAGCAGGCAGCCCATGGCCACACCCAGCAGGCTTTCAAACGCCAGCTGCACAAACCGCTTCACGGTCAGGCGGTAGTCGCCGGTGGTGAGCTTGCACACAAAGTAGATGGCCAGGAACACCACCTGCCCGGCAAAAAAGAAGTAGTTGTTGAGCAGGTTCACCGCCGCCCAGAAGGCAAACAGCCCGTGACGCTTGTTGTACATGGCCTCGTCCAGCGCCCACAGCAGGTACGGGAACAGCGCCACCACATCCACAAAGTGGTTGAAGAACACGTTGTACACCGCAAAGCCGGACAGTGCATACAGGCAGGCACCCAGCACGGCGTAATCCCAGTTCTTGACGTAGCGCTTCAGGTACAGGTACGCACCGCCGCCCGCCACGCCGAACTTGAGCACCAGCAGCGGCACCATCAGGTAGGGCAGCCACCGCTGCGGGAACAGCATGGAGAACCAGAAGAAGGGCGAGCCGTACAGGTAGAAGGAGTAGGCATTCATGGCACCGCTGCCCAGGTCCGTTGCCCAGGAGAAGGTATTGCGGGGTGCCCCGGCAAAGGTGCTGTCCGGATAGCCTGTCCCCTTCAAAAAGCCGTTCATGTACCGGTAAAAGCTGATCTGCTGGCTGTTGAAGTCGCCTGCATAGTGGAAAAATCCGCCGTCCATGATGTAGAACGGCAGGAAAAAAACGGCTGCGGTGAGCGCACACAGCACCACCGCCCGCCAGAACCGATCCTTTTGCTGCCCGGGCAGCCGCAGCTGCCGGGACATTCCGAATTGTTCCATGGGACCCTCTTTCTCCGCCGCCGGGGCGGAAGCTGCTTTTTTATCAGTATACCACGCAGGTCGGCCCGAAAAAAGGACGTTTCTTCACCGCTGCCCCTTGACAAGCGCCTGCCGGGCAGGTATGGTGGAGAAAACACATCCAAGGAGGGTTCCCCGCCATGCTGTATCCGTTCAATGCCCTGCTGGCACGCATGAAGTATATCACCCGCTGGAGCCTGATGCACTCCACCCGGGCCGAGTCGCTCAGTGAGCACACCTGCGACACTGCCCTGCTGGCCCATACCCTGTGCCTGATCGCGCGGCGGTACACCGGCACCCCCTGCCGCCCCAAAACGGTGGCGGTAGCGGCGCTGTACCACGATGCCCCGGAGATCATCACCGGGGACCTGCCCACGCCGGTCAAGTATCACAGCGCCACCCTGCGCGACGCCTACAAGGCCATGGAGCGGGAAAGCGTGGCCAGCATGACGGCCATGCTGCCGGACGAGCTGGCCGAAGAGGTCGCGCCCTTCCTCACCGGAGAGCTGCTCACGGCAGAGGAAACCAAGCTGCTCAAGGCTGCCGACCGGCTGAGTGCCCTGGTCAAGTGCCTGGAAGAGCAGCGCAGCGGCAACCACGAGTTTGACGCGGCACTGGCCCAGCAGAAAGCCGCGCTGGAAGCCATGCACTGCCCGGAGGCCGACTGGTTCATGGCCCACTGCCTGCCCTGCTACACCCAGAATCTGGATGAGCTGACCCGGCAGGACGGATAATATTTTTTACGGGAACGGCACTTCCCGCACGTCGTCGGGGTCCAGACCAGCTTTGCGCTGCTCTTCAAAGACAGCGTCGATCAGCTCGTCCAGATCTTCCAGATGGGTCAGGGTGCAGCAGTAGCGCCGCAGGGCGGCAGCGCCCTTCAGCCCCTTCATATAGTGCATGGTCTGGGCACGGGCCTGCGGCATCGCCACAAATTCCCCCTTCTGCTCCACCATCTCTTCCACCTGACGGCGCAGCGCGTTCATGCGGGCCTGCAGGTTGGGGGCCTTGGGTTCCGGGGTGCCCTCGATGGCGGCATTCACCCGCTCAAACAGCCACGGGTCGCCCAGCGCAGCACGGGCGATCATCACGCCGTCGCAGCCGGTCTGCTGCATCATGGCCACGGCATCCTCGGCCGAATGGATGTCGCCGTTGCCCAGCACCGGCACATGGACTGCCTGCTTTACCCGGGCAATGATCTCCGGGTCGATGCCCGGGGTGTACATCTGCTCACGGGTGCGGGCGTGTACCGCGATGAGGGCGGCACCTGCCTGCTCGCAGGCCTTTGCACACTCCACGGCGGTCACATGGTCGGCGTCCCAGCCCTTGCGCATCTTGACTGTGACCGGGCGGCTGGTGTGGGTCACCACCTGCTCCACGATGCGCCCGCAGCGGTCCGGATCCAGCATCAGCTTGCTGCCCGCGCCGCCGGACACGATCTTGGGGGCCGGGCAGCCCATGTTGATGTCCACAAAGTCGAACTCATACGGTTCCATAGCGGCTGTGGCTTCGCCCATGATCTGGGGCACCTCGCCAAAGATCTGCACGCCATAGGGTGCCCCGTTGGGTTCTGCCTTCAGCAGGCTGACCGTCTTGTGGTCGCCGTACACCAGTGCCCGGCTGGACACCATTTCGCTGACCGTAAAGCCTGCGCCGTGCTGCGCCATCAGGCGGCGGCAGGGCGCGTCGGTAAAGCCCGCCATTGGTCCGAATACTGCCCGGTGGGGCAGAACGATGTTTCCGATTTTCAAAGGTTCCATTGGTGTTCCTCAATTGTTCTGAATGACCAGAGAGAAAACGATTTTGAATTGCCTCCGCTGCGCTCTGGCAATCACAGCGGAATTTTGTTTTTATAAGAGCAATTCCGGGCAGCCTGCGGGCTGCCCGGAATTGCATTTTCACAAAAAAGGCTGCAACCGTAAAATGCAGTTTTCACGCAAAGCCGTTTCTGTCTGCTTATGCTCCGGCCATCTGTCCGGTGTTTTACATCTTCTCCGGCACAGTGATCTTGAACATGGTCAGCACGTTGAAGATGACGTTCTTCACGCCGATGCACAGAGCCAGACGGGCCTGCTGCACGGCAGAGTCTGCGCCCTGGATGCGGCAGCTGCCGTAGAAGCGGTGGAAGGCACTGGCCAGATCAATGACAAAGCGGTTGATGCGGCTGGGGTCGTACTTCTCGGCTGCCATGACGATCTCCTGCGGGAAGGCTGCCAGCATGCGGATCAGGTCCATCTCGGAGGGCTCGGTGAGCAGGGTAGCGTCCACCTGCTCGGCACCGGCAAACTGCACGCCCTCGCTCTCCATCTTCTTCAGGATGGAGCAGATGCGGGCATGGGCATACTGCACATAGTACACCGGGTTGTCGTTGTCGGTCTTGACAGCCTGGTCCAGGTCAAAGTCGATGCCGCTGCCGGCGTCGTGCATGTTGAACAGGAAGCGTGCACTGTCGATGGGCACCTCTTCCAGTAGGTCGGTCAGGGTGATGGCGTTGCCGGTACGCTTGGACATGCGCACGGGCTGGCCGTCGCGCATCAGGTTGACCATCTGCATCAGGACAACATCGAGGTCGTTGCCGTTCAGGCCGATGGCATCCATCGCGCCCTTCATGCGGGCCACATGGCCGTGGTGATCGGCACCCCACACGTCGATGGCCTTGGCAAAGCCGCGGGTGGCCAGCTTGTTGTAGTGGTAAGCGATATCGGCAGCAAAGTAGGTGGGGATGCCGTTGGCACGGACGAGCACCTCGTCCTTGGCTTCCTCTTCGGTGCCGTCCTCGGTCTTTTTCTTGTTCACGGTGCCGTACTTGGCAGCGTACTGTGCGCTGCGGTACATGATGGCACCGTCCTCGGCCTTGTAGCAGGCACCCAGTTCCAGCAGCTTGTCCACCACGGCCATCACTGCGCCGGACTCGTGCAGGGTGCTCTCATGGAACCACACATCATAGTCGATGCGGTACTTGCCCAGGTCGCGCTTGAGGGCGGCGATGTTCTTGGGCAGGGCATAGGCCACCAGAGCGTCCTTCAGCTGTGCGAAAGCATCGCTGGCAAACAGGGTCTCTTCGTCCATACCCTGGCAGGCGGCAACGTACTGGTCGCCGTTGATCTCGGCGAACTCCCCGGCCAGCACCTTGATGTCGCCGCCCTGATAGCACTCGGCGGGCAGCGGATAGGCTTCCTCGCCGCAGAACTGCTGCAGGTAGCGCACGGCCAGGCTCTTGCCGAACTTCTGGATCTGGTTGCCGGCATCGTTGATGTAAAACTCGCGGGTCACATCGTAGCCGGACCAGTCCAGCACAGCGGCCAGGCAGTCGCCCAGAGCGCCGCCGCGGGCATTGCCCATGTGCATGGGGCCGGTGGGGTTGGCGGAAACGAACTCCACATTATACTTGGCACCCTTGCCGTGGTCGGTGCGGCCATACTCCTTGTTGGCGCAGGCCCCCAGTACCACACCGGCCCAGTAAGCCGGGGACAGGAACAGGTTGATGAAACCGGGGCCGGCGATCTCGACCTTGGCAAACACGCTGTCGGTCAGGTCGGGCAGGTGGGCCAGCAGGGCCTCTGCGATCATTCTGGGGGCCTTGCGCCAGGTACGGGCACCGGCCATGGCCAGGTTGGAGGCGATGTCGCCGTTCTTCACGTCGGCGGGGATCTCCACGATGAAGGCGGGCAGCTCGGCTTCCGGCAGGGTGCCGTCGGCCATGGCGGCCTTTGCCGCAGCGGTCAGCAGCGCACGGGCCTCGTCCAGTGCAGCCTGCCGGGGGTTGTAATTCTGGTAGGTCTTTTCAAATTCAGTCATTGGTCGGATTCCTTTCACAGTATTGGCAGATTCAGTTCACATGGGTCACGGTCACTTCCAGGCGGTTGCGGCTCACAAGGTCGGCGCTGTTGGCATCCAGCAGATAGGCGAACCGCACAGTGCCGCCCTTCTCGGTCAGTTCGTTCACGATCTCGTCGGCGGTCACGCCCAGGGTCATAGAGCCAAAGCCCGTCTCGTAATGGCACAGGTTGCGCTTGCCTTTTTCGATCTGCAGCTGGGTGCCCACCCCGCCGTTTTTGGCGAACCGCAGCATGACCACCCGGCTTCCGTCCACCGCGATCTTCAGCGTGGTGGTGCAGCCCTCGTAGCCGGTGGTCTCGGTCTCTTTATAGGTAATATAGTAGCTGCCGCCCTTCTGCACGAACTGGCCGCGGGTCATCAGCTCCACAAACTCTTCTTTTTCCTCATCCTCCATCGGCTCGTCGATGTGCTGTTCGATGCGGCTCTTGATGCGGATGATGTAATCTTCCTTCAGCGGTTTACTCACGTTGCTATCCCTTGTCAATATTTGTCAATGGCGATCTGCTCCACCGGGCCGCCTTTGTACTCGCCCAGGAACAGATCTGCCGTCTGCACAAAGCTGTCCGGCACATCGCTGACGTAAAAATGTGCCTGGCCTTCGTTCTCCTGCGCCGCGCGCAGGCCCCGCTCCGACAGCATCCGCTCCAGATGGTGGGCTGCCGTCTTGGCCGGGTCCACCAGCGTGACCGACTGTCCCATGAACTCCCCGATCATGGTCTTGAGCAGCGGGTAGTGGGTACAGCCCAGGATCAGGGTGTCCACCCCGGCGTCCCGCACCTCGGTGAGGTACTGGGCGATCACCAGGCGGGTGACCTGCTGCTTTTCCTCTTCGCTGTGATCCACATACCCGGCTTCCACCAGCGGTACGAACAGCGGGCAGGGGCGGGCGGTGATCTCCACGCCCGGCACCAGTTTGCGCAGCAGCGTCTCATAGCTGCGGGAGCGGATGGTGGCCGCAGTGCCGATAACACCGATGCGGCGGTTGCGGGTGGCAAAGGCAGCCTCCCGGGCGGCGGCATCCACCACGCCCAGATAGGGCACCGGCAGCCGGGCCGCCTCGGCAGCCGGGTAGGTGCTGGACACCGTACCGCAGGCCGCCATGATGCATTTTACGTTCTGGGACAGCAAAAAGGCGATGTCCTGCCGTGCATACTGCAGGATGGTCTCCGGGCTGCGGCTGCCATAGGGCACACGGCCGGTGTCGCCAAAGTAGACGATCTCCTCATGGGGCAGGCGCTTGCGCAGCTCCCGCACGCCGGTCAGGCCGCCAAGGCCGCTGTCAAATACGCCGATGGGGCGGTTATCCATGCTGTTTTTCCGTCCTTTCCAGGGCAAGTTCGATCAGCCGGTCGATCAGGGCCGGCACCGGCAGACCCTCGTGCTCCATGAGCTTGGGGTACATACTGATGGACGTAAAGCCGGGGAAGGTGTTGATCTCGTTGATCATCACCTTGCCGGTGCCCTTTTCCACAAAGAAGTCGCAGCGGGCCAGACCCTCGCAGCCCAGGGCCGTGTAGGCCATGGCGGCGTAGGTCTTGACCTCGTCCAGCTTTTCTTCGGGCAGGTGGGCCGGGATCACGGTCTGGCTCACGCCGTTCTTGTATTTGTCATCGTAGGTGTAGAACTCAGCACCGGCCAGGATCTCGCCCGGACGGGTGGCCACGGCGGGGTCGGAGCCGATGACGGCACATTCCACTTCCTGGCCGTCCACAAAGGCTTCAAACACCACCTTGCGGTCGTTTTCCAGAGCCAGTGCGATGGCCTTTTTCAGCTCCTCACGGTTGGACACCTTAGAGATACCCACGCTGGAACCGGCGTTGGCGGGCTTGACGAACACGGGCCAGCCCAGCTTTGCCTCCACACCAGCGCACACACCCTCCAGGTCACTTTCGATCTGCCAGCGGTTGGCGGCCAGCCACTTGGTGTGCGGGATGTCGTTGGCATCAAAGAGGGCGTTGGCCACCCCCTTGTCCATGCACACTGCACTTGCCAGCACGCCGCAGCCCACATAGGGGATGCCGGCCAGCTCCAGCAGACCCTGCACCGTGCCGTCCTCGCCCCACAGGCCGTGCAGCACCGGGATCACCACATCCACATGCAGCTTTTCCACATGACCTTCCGGGGTGAACAGCACCATGCCGTGGTCGGCGCGGTCCGGGCTGAGGATGCAGGGCATGTTGCCGGCCAGCTCTTCCCAGCTGCCGTCTGCCATCTGTGCGGCAGTTGCCTCGGTATAGAGCCAGCGGCCCTCCTTTGTGATGCCCACTGCGAGCACCTCATACTTGGTACGGTCAATATTGTTGACAAAGTTTCCGACCGAAACGCGGCTGACCTCATGCTCACTGGACATACCACCGAACAGCAGGACAACGCACAGCTTGTTTTCAGACTGCATGATCACTCTCTCCTATTTATAAAGCCCGCAGCGGGGCGGAATCAAACCGGTAAAAACGCCGTTTCGCCTTATTATACAATATCTATGCGCGCGATGCAAGCAAAATGCAAAAATGCCGTCCCGGCCGCCCGGCCGGAAAGCCTGCAAAAAAATTTCCGGAAATCGCAATTTTCCGCTTGACGGATGAAAAAAGGCGTGATACAATGATATCACCTCTTTTGCGGGGTTATTAAGTGCGCCTGTTTTACAGGTGCTCCCGCAACCCGAGGGAGGTTCAAAACAACCGTTATAATGGAGGTGTCAACAAATGACCGTT